>OFBU01000004.1_pt1 | contig 64779 bp, 60 predicted proteins | sample 1520681 | NCBI WGS metagenome assembly OFBU01 (sample SAMEA3696450, study PRJEB22514) | metagenome | biome: water; feature: marine; material: hydrothermal vent | place: Pacific Ocean | collected 2014-08-16 | depth 1514 m
TTTAAATAATCCATCAATATCATATAGGGATTGAATTGATGGATAAAATTTAAATTTATCCAATACGCCATCATCTTTATTCTCTGATAATTTAAACAGTTTGATAATTCTATCTGCATCAAATTGTCTATTCAGTCCACTTGCATTTAAGTCTCTTATTGTATAATCTATTCTATCAGCATCCAAATCACTAGAAATAATCTCATATAGAGAATATAGCTCTGAGTCTTTCCCTTTGTGCATCTCTTTTAAAATGTAGATTATCAATTCATAAATTATTTTATAGGCAATTTCTTTTTCTTTGTCATCAAAGCTAATTTTGTTTTGTAGATTTCTTAGTGTAAGTATGGTAAATTTCTTACCTATAAACTCATGAATATCATCATCTTTGTTGATAACATTTTTTAATTTCTTTCCGAATTCATTATTTTTTTCACTCTCTGAAATATCATCAAAAAAATCCTCTATCGCAAATTCAAATAAATGACTAAAGGGGAGATGTCCATAATCATGAAAAAGGGCAAAAAGTCTCGTCGTTTGAAATAAAATAGCTTTAATAAACGATAGATCGGATGATATATTTCTACTTGAATTTATGGAATAGTAGTTGCTAAAACAATTGCCTAAAAATTCATAAATATAATTATTAAGTAGCTCAAATTTAATTCCATTATCGTTGATAAACTTTTCTTTGTATCTATCGGCTTCAATACCTATTACTCTATCTATTAATTCAACGATGTCGTTTTTTGCCCCTGTCAAGAAAGTCTTTTTGCTTTTCAAAAAACTATTTACTATCTCAATAGTAGCATTTTTTAGTCCATTGCTGTATATCTCACCAGCGAGATAGCAAACTCCCAAACTGTGTATAAAACGGGAGGTTTTATTGGATGGATAAACCAGATAGGCCATAGAGTTTTGTAGAATATAATGTAGCCTATTAAAAAGCGGAAAAGAGAATATTTCAAACTCTATATCAGAGCAGACTATATTGCCCCAAATATTATCTTTTACAAATCTCATATTCTATACCCCCACTTTGCGATTATATTCATTTTGACTTAAAAAAACGACTATTTGATTACACGGTAATTCAATCCCAAGTTCAAACAAAGAAAAGAGTCTGTAATGGCCTTTGCCTCGGATGAGTCGGAGAGTTTTTTTGGGTATGCATCGCATCCATGCTCAGGAGAGATCTTTCGAGATCGGGAGCTTCGAGCAGTTCTGGCGAGACGGGGATTTCGTCGCTCTTGTCATCGACTCGGGTATGGGTTAAACGGAGAGAAAGGATATGACAGGCCTTCTCGTTCAGGGCCTTGTTGGTCGAGCCCCGCATCGTCTTGCCATCGATGAAAGCAACAGAATCTCTCATGGATGATTCTTGGTGATCTTCGCCTCTCGATAGTCGGGAAGTGCCCGAAACGCCCCAAGCAGCGAACGCAGCTCTAAGATTGGGAAGCGCCATAGCATATTCTTTTGTATGGCTCAGGGTTGAACTACCCTACTGAAATTCGCAAACCCTTGACTATAGACACGGTAAACGGGTATAATACTCCTCCAATAAAAAAATAGGTATATAAAGCCCGCTATTGAACTGCTTTTGTAATTTGACTGCATAATAAAATCTCCGGACTATCGAAAGATCTTTTCAGGTTGGAAGCTGCAACGATATGAATGCGAACGATATGGAGCTTTTGTACCCTGAAAGAGTAAAAATGAGATTCGACGATTTCAACTTCAAAAAAGAGCTTTCCAGCGCGATAGCGGATGCAGGATTCAAAGAGCCAAGCCCAATACAGACCGAAGCGATACCCCTGGTACTCGAAGGTGGGGATATAATAGCGCAGGCACATACAGGTACCGGCAAAACAGCGGCCTTCGGACTCCCTATACTGCAGATGATGAGCGCGAAAGATGGAGTGGAGGCTCTCGTGATAGTGCCCACCCGTGAGCTGGCTACACAGGTGAGCGACGAGCTTTACCGTTTCGGCAAATATTGCGGCATCTCCACCGCCACGGTTTACGGCGGGACATCCTATGGCAGACAGATAGAACGAGTATCCAAAGCCTCCATAGTCGTGGCTACACCGGGCAGGCTCATAGACCTGCTCAAAAGCGGAAAGATATCTCTCTCTCCCAGATTCGTGGTCCTCGATGAAGCCGACGAGATGCTCGATATGGGTTTCCTCGACGATATCAGAGAGATATTTGCCCATCTTCCCCAAGAGAGACAGACACTGCTCTTTTCAGCGACCATGTCTTCACAGATAAAGGCTCTGGCGAAAAAAATCCTCAAAGAGCCCAAGATGGTGAGCATCACGGGCAAAGCCGTTACGGGCGAAAATATCAAACAGCTCTTCTATGTAGTCGATGAATATGAGAGGGACGATGCGCTCGTGAGACTTCTGGATTATAAAAATCCGTCCAAGAGCATAATTTTCTGCCGTATGAGAAAAGAGGTGGACAGACTGCGCGACTTCCTGAACGCACAGGGCTACAGCTGCAAGGGTCTGCACGGAGATATGGACCAGAGACAGAGGGAGAGTGTCATAAGGGATTTCAAAAGCAACAGACTCGATATCCTAATAGCTACCGATGTAGCGGCGAGAGGGCTGGATGTAAACGATGTGAGCCATGTATTCAACTACCACATCCCTTTCGACAGCGAAAGCTATGTCCACCGTATCGGCAGAACCGGAAGAGCGGGCAAGGAGGGGACAGCTGTCTCCATCGTCTCGCCGCAGGAGTTCAAATCTCTCAACCGAATCCAAAAGAGTGTCGGTGCCAAGATGGAGAGCAGGATAGTTCCTGGTATAGAGGATCTGCAAAATCGCCAGAGTGACGAGTTGATGCGTAAAATAGCGCAACAGGAGGTGTCGGCATCGTCCTTCGATATGGTGGAGAAGCTCAAGGAGAACTACGATCTCACTACGATAGCCTGCAAACTCATGAGTATGGTCCAGGAGAACGAAGCGATTCGGGGGGCGGACAGAATAGGCAAAAGCGCTGCCGAGATAGAAAAACTCTTCAGACGCCTCGAGAAAGAGCTTCGTAGCGGAGGAAGAGGAAAAAGAGGCGGAAGGAGAAACGGCTCTGGAGGCAATAGAAAAAACAACAGAAGCGGCAGGAGAAAAGAGCGTTACGGCAGAGAGGGAAGATAGGCGACGGGAGAGGGCACTCTCCATCGCCACCTAACCACATCTTCGATATAATCATCCCCGACAGAAAGATTCGAAACGATTCATAGAAGAAAAGGGGAGTCTCCAGTGAGCTACAATCCTAAAGAGATAGAGAGTCAATGGCAGAGAATATGGGAAGAGGAGGAGGCTTTCGAGCCTTCAGGAGATAGAAAAAAACCGAAAAAATATATACTCAGCATGTTTCCCTATCCCAGCGGCAGGATACATATGGGACATGTACGAAACTACGCCATAGGCGACGCTCTCGCACGATACTACCGCAAACGGGGTTATGATGTACTTCACCCGATAGGCTGGGACGCCTTCGGTATGCCTGCGGAGAATGCCGCTATCAAACATGGTCTTCATCCCGGAAAATGGACTTACGAAAATATAGAGTATATGAGGAGAGAACTGGGTGCACTGGGACTCTCCTTCTCCAGAAAGAGAGAGTTCGCCACCTGTGACCCGCTCTATACGAAGTGGGAGCAGGAGTTCATAATACGGATGTTCGAAGAGGGGCTGCTCTACAGGGAGAAGACGACGGTAAACTGGTGCGAAAGCTGCCACACCGTTCTGGCCAACGAGCAGGTCGAGGATGGTCGCTGCTGGAGATGCGACAATCCGGTGGAACTCAGAGATATGCCGGGATACTATATAGATATCGTATCCTACGCACAGGAGCTTCTGGACGATCTGGATAGCCTGGAGGGGAAATGGCCCCAGCAGGTGCTCACTATGCAACGAAACTGGATAGGCCGTTCGGAGGGGCTGGAGTTTAGCTTCGAGCTTACACAGGAGAGCAGAGAGAAGCTCTCGGGACTCTTCAAGGGCTACAATGTCTTCACCACCAGAGCCGATACCATTTACGGAGTGACATACTCGGCCCTGGCACCAGAACATCCCATAGTCAAATATATGATAGAGAAGAGACTTCTCGACGATGATATCGCCGGGAAGATAGAGCGGATGGCAAATATGGGCGAAAGGGAGAGGGCACAGGCCCAAAAGGAGGGCTATCCTCTGGGTATCAGTGTCATCCACCCTCTCACCGGTGCCGAAATAGAGGTCTGGACAGCCAACTTCGTCCTGGCAGCTTACGGCGGAGGAGCCGTTATGGCCGTACCTGCCCACGACGAGAGAGACTTCGAATTCGCGACCCTATACTCTCTACCGATAAAGAGAGTCATAGAGGGGGGTGAACTGCCATATACCGGAGGAGGCAAACTTATAGACAGCGCCGAGTTCGACGGTCTCGACAACGAAGAGGCGAAGAGAAAGATAATAGAGCATTTCCAAAAGCTGGGCATAGGCGAGAGAAAGGTCAACTTCAAGCTCAGAAACTGGGGTGTGAGCCGCCAGAGATACTGGGGAGCCCCCATACCTCTGATTCACTGCCCGAAGTGCGGACTCGTGGCCGAAAAGAGGGAGAATCTCCCCATAACCCTACCCGAAGATGTGGAGATTACAGGGGAGGGGAATCCTCTGGAGAACCACCCCACATGGAAATTCTGCAAATGTCCCCACTGCGGTGCGGATGCCGAAAGAGAGACCGATACGCTCGATACCTTCGTACAGAGCAGCTGGTATCAGTTTCGCTATACCGTCGATCCCGAGAAGTGGGAGGAGACGGGTATCGACAGAGAGAGTGCCCGATACTGGATGCCCGTAGATCAATATATAGGCGGTATAGAACATGCCATTTTGCATCTTCTCTATGCCAGATTCTTCACGAAGGCTCTAAGAGACCTCGGATATCACGATATAGACGAGCCTTTCGAAAGGCTGCTGACTCAGGGTATGGTGCTCAAAGACGGCTCGAAGATGAGTAAGTCCAAAGGCAACACCGTTGACCCGGACAGTATAGTCGAAAAGTTCGGAGCCGATACGGCCAGACTCTTCATCCTCTTCGCGGCACCTCCCCAAAAAGAGCTGGAGTGGAACGACAGCGGAGTGGAGGGGGCCTACCGCTTCCTCAAGAGGCTATACTCCAGACGAGAGAAGGTAAAACACGACTCCATACCTGAAATCGAGCACTCCTCTTTGCAAGCCGCTTCGAAAGAGGCGAGAGCCAAGGTCTATGAAGCGCTCAGAAAGAGTGAAGATGTATTTGAAAAGAGTTTCTCCTTCAACACACTCATAGCTGCCGTCATGGAGGCTCTCAACGCACTGGAGAGGCAGAAAGACGATAGAGTGTGGAGCGAAGGTATCTATATACTTCTGAACCTTCTCGAACCGATAGTACCCCACATCGCCACCCAGATGAGCGAAGAGCTCTTCGGGCGCAGGAATCTCAGAGAGAGTATCGAAATAAGGGAGGAGGTCTTCGTCACAGATACCGTGACATATGCCGTAAGCATCAACGGAAAAAGGCGTAGCGAAGTGGAAGTCCCCTCTGGTGCCGAAAAGGAGACAATCATATCCATGGCAGCCGAGGCCGGCTCGAAATGGCTTGGCGATATGCAGATAGTCAAAGAGATAGTGGTACCCGGAAAATTGGTCAATTTCGTGGTCAAACCGGTATAGAGATGAAACGGATGAAAGTGATGAAAAGATACATATCTTCCCGCAGGGCCTTTCTCTACTCTGCCGCACTCCTGACGCTTTCGGCCTGCGGCTACCGTCCGGTTTCGCACTATGCGCACGGACTGCTGGGAGAGAGCGTATATGTGAGTGTGCATCCAAACGGCAAAGAGCCCCAAAATGGTGTCTATCTGAAAGAGGCTATCATAGATACCGTAAGAGAGCGTTTTTCGGCGATAGTGACGGAAAAACGAGAAGATGCGGATAGTACGATAGAGGTACTCAGATATCATATAGGCTACTCTCCCCTCACCTATGACAAAAACGGCTATGTAACGAGATATAGAGTCGATACCACCGTCACCTTCAGGATAGAGACGGCCGATGGCAACTACGACAAAATTGTAAATGTGTCGGAAGATGTCGGTATAAAGGCCGGCTCGCTCACCTCCTCCATCGCCAGAGAGAGCGCTATACGCTACAGCATACGCAAAGCGATGGACAAGCTCGTCGCCTATGTGGCTCAGAGGGGATATCTGAAATGAGAGACTCTTTTTCTCGCTGGATAGAGAAAAAGCCCCTCTATTACGGGGAGATAGAGCACAATCGCATAAAAGAGGCATATAGCCGCATAAAAGAGAAAATCTCTCACCCCCCGGCCATCCATATAATTGGGACCAACGCGAAAGGCTCCACCGGCAGAGCGATAGCCCACCTCGCCTACCTCTGCGGCAAAAAGACCGGACACTACAGCTCACCGCACATATCCAGATTCAACGAGAGAATATGGCTCGATGGTGCCAATGTCGATGATGCCGTACTGGACGAAGCCCATGAGAGACTCTACTCTATGCTGGGAGAAGAGATAAGCGAGGCTCTGAGCTACTTCGAATATACGACTCTTCTGGCCTTCGTGATTTTCGAAGATTGCGAGCTTGTCGTGCTCGAAGCGGGACTGGGCGGAGAGTTCGACGCCACGACGGTGTGTGACAACAGGGTATTGAGTATCTTTACACCCATAGCCGAAGATCATCGTGCTTTTCTCGGCGACAGCATAGAAGAGATTGCCAAAACCAAACTCGAAGCGATGAGTTCCGTAGCGCTTCTCGCGCCCCAACCCTATCCGATAGTGGAGGAGATGGCCCGCAAAAAGGCCGAAGAGAGGGGCAGCAGACTCTATATGGCTTCGGAAAAATTTCTCGATATTCGGGAGAGGGAGAGATTGACGAAAATCGTAGCTCTAAAGGGATGGGCGGACTATCTCTATGACAACATTCTCTGTGCCCTTTGCGCCCTGAAGATACTATCCATACCTTACGACATAGAGAATCTCGCCTCTTTGGAACTCTTCGGCAGATACTATAGGCTGGCGGAAAATCTGCATATAGATGTGGGGCACAATCCTCTCGCGGCCAGAGCCATAGTCTCCCAACTATCCGAAGAGAGTGTATTGATATACAACACCCTGCAGGACAAAGATTACGAAGAGGTACTATCCATCCTCTCTCCACGACTGAAGAGGGTGGAGATAATCCCCATAGAGGACTTCAGAGCGCTCCCGCAAGGCAGGCTGGTCGAAACGATAGAGGAGCTCGGCCTGAGATACGATATCTTCGACGGGAGACTCTTCAGCCATGAAAACTATCTCGTCTTCGGCTCTTTTCGCACGGTGGAGGCATTTTTGAAGCAGATGAAAAATAACTGAATCAAGATGTGTAGCATTGTCGAAAAAGGACCAAAACAACTTAGAACCGAGTAGGAGAGAAAGTGAAAGAGAGATATAGAACCAGAAAGATTCATGTAGGTCGCGTAGCGGTAGGAGGCGATGCCCCCATCTCTGTACAATCGATGACATTCAGCAACACCAGGAATGTAGAAGCCACCGTAGAGCAGATAAAGAGACTCCATTTCGCGGGTTGCGATATCGTGAGGGTTGCCGTACCCGATATGGAGGATGCACTCGCTCTCGAAGAGATAGTCAAAAGGGTGGACCTACCCGTCGTGGCCGATATACACTTCAACTACAAATTGGCGCTCGAAGCTGCCAAGTGGGTCGATTGTATCCGCTTCAACCCCGGTAACATAGGAGAGAAATCCAGAATAAAAGAGATTGTCAAAGCGTGTAAGGAGCGTAATATTCCAATAAGGGTAGGAGTCAACGCCGGCTCTTTGGAGAAGGAGTTCGAACAGCGATACGGTGCCACCGCCGAAGGTATGGTGGCCAGTGCAGAATACAATATCAAATTCCTCGAAGATCTCGATTTTAGCGACATTAAGGTCTCTCTCAAAGCCAGCGATGTCGAGAGGACGGTAGAGGCATACAGAATGCTGCGTCCGAAAAACGACTATCCATTTCACCTCGGAGTCACCGAAGCCGGTACACTCTTTCATGCGACAGTGAAATCGGCCATAGGCTTGGGAACACTGCTGCTCGATGGTATAGGAGACACTATGCGTGTATCCATTACGGGTGAGCTGGAGAAGGAGATAGAGGTAGCCCGCGCCATACTCAGAGACAGCGGAAGAGAAAAGAAGGGGGTCAATATAGTATCGTGTCCTACATGCGGCAGGATAGAGGCCGACCTGGTGAGCGCCGTGGAGGAGGTGGAGCGTAGAACAGCCCATATAAAAGCCCCCCTGAACCTCTCCGTAATGGGTTGTGTGGTCAATGCCATCGGCGAAGCGAAACATGCGGATGTAGCCATAGCCTTCGGCAAAGGTAACGGGCTGATTATGGTAAAAGGAGAGATTGTAGCCAAGCTTCCCGAAGATGAGCTCGTAGAGCGCTTCGTAAAAGAGGTGGAGCTGATGGCGGAAAATATGGAGGTATAGGGAAGAGTCATGGAGAAACTCTACAACCTCAATATAGAGAGAGCCGTACTCTCAGCCATCATATTCGACCCCGAAATATACGAAGAGGTAGCTGCCTCCCTCGAGCCGGAAGATTTCTATCTCCCCTTTCACGCCCAACTCTTCACCGCGATGGAGAAGCTCTTCATAAAGGAGAAACCGATAGACGAGGAGTTTCTCAAAAGAGAACTCGAAAGAGAGGGGAAATTCGACGAAGTGGCGATGGTGGATGTACTCTCGGCCAATCCCATCAGCGATACAGGCTCGTATATAGCCGAAATCAAGGCCCTCTCTTCCAAACGGGCTCTCGTGACGCTCGCTACGGAGATACGGAAACTGACCATAGAGGAAGAGCTCGATGCGATGGAGGTGATGGACAGAGTCGAGAAGAAACTCTATGAGATAACCCAGCAGAGTGTGAGTGAAGATTTCCGAAACTCCATGGAGATAACCCGTTCGATGCTTTCGGAGATAGAGAAGCTCAAAGCGATGGGCAACTCCAGACTCATCGGTGTAGATACCGGTTTTAGAAACCTCAACGAGCAGACAAGCGGCTTCGGGAAGGGGGACCTGGTGATAATAGCGGCCAGACCCGCGATGGGAAAGACCGCCCTCGTACTGAATATGGCCCTCAAGGCTATAGAGAGGGGAGAGGGGGTGGCCTTCTTCTCTCTCGAGATGCCTGCAGAACAGCTTATGCTGAGGATGCTCTCGGCCAAGACATCCATACCCCTGCAATCTTTGAGAGTGGGAGACCTCAGAGATGAGCAGTGGACACAGCTCGCGGCAGCGGTAGAGGATATATCGAGGCGAAAACTCTTCGTCGATGACGGCGGATACGCCACCATACACCATGTACGCTCCAAACTCAGAAAACTCAAAGCCCAACATCCGGAAATCACTATGGCGATAATCGACTATCTGCAGCTAATGAGTGGAGAGGGGAGCAGAGAGGGAAGACAGCAGGAGATAAGCGAGATATCACGGGGGCTCAAACAGCTCGCGAGAGAGCTCGACATGCCGGTGATAGCCCTTTCACAGCTCAACCGCTCCCTCGAAGCCAGAGAGAACAAGCGCCCCATGCTGAGCGATTTGAGAGAATCGGGCGCTATAGAGCAGGATGCAGATATCATCCTCTTCGTATATCGCGACGATGTCTATAGGGAGGCGAAGGAGAAAGAGAAGGAGATGAAAGCCAAGGCCGAAGGCAAAGAGTACAAGAGCGACTATCGCAGGAAACCGGAGGAGGAGACCGAATTGATAATAGGCAAACAGAGAAACGGCCCTACAGGTACGGTGGATTTGATATTCCAGAAACGCTATACCCGTTTCGTGGATGCCGACAAGGGTAGCGCTCCCTTCGAGGTGGTTTACGAAGGGGGGAATATAGATATGAGAGAGGGAAATATAGAACTTCCTCCCATATAGAGCTTCGGATATGTCCCGACTGCATTTTCCCCTTTTCGGCGACAGAAGGGAGATGCTTCTGAGTCTGCTCGTGATTCTCTCTCTGCTTGTGTTGCGTCTTCTCGGACTATATGGGAACTATCGTGATTTCATGCAGAGCCCCTTCCTCTATCTCGAAGCGCACGCCATACGAAGCTACCCCTCCCCGCAGGGCCATCCCGTCGTGAGATTCCGTTGCGACTCTCCCCGTACATTCTATGCGAAATACAGGGGTGAAGAGCCCATAAACGGGAAGAGGCTCCGCCTCAGAATCAGACCAAATCCCGAAATATCCTTTATCGACTACCTCAGAGGAGCTTTCGTGGATATCGAAGTGAAAAGAGTCTATGAGAGTCCGAAAAATCTGAGAGAGAAGGTGGCACAATATATAGAGAGTCAGCATGAAAATCCCTTGATGGCTTCGTTCTACAAATCGATATTTATCGCGGATACCCCTTCTGCGGAATTGAGAGAGAAGATATCTCTTCTTGGAGTGAGCCATCTCGTCGCTCTGAGCGGATTTCATCTCGGGATAATCTCGTTCGTCATCTTCTCGATTCTGAAAATCCCGTACAGCTACTTTCAGGATAGATACTTTCCCTATCGCAACCGTTTTGCCGACCTAGGGATGCTTTCTCTCTTGATTATATTTCTTTTTATGCTCTTTACAGGCTCGCCTCCCTCTCTTCTACGCTCTTTCGGCATGATGCTCATAGGATGGTTCGCCCTGATAACGGGACTGGAACTCATGAACTTCGCCATCCTCTTCGCAGCGGTCTGTATATTGCCTCTTCTCTTCCCATATCTTCTCTTCTGCACGGCTTTCTGGCTATCTGTATGCGGAGTCTTCTATATCTACCTTCTTGGCAGATTCGTATCGACCAAGAAGAGCGGAATCTATACGAAACTGCTCCATATCCCTTTTGGGATTTTCATTCTCATGACTCCCATAGTCCACTCCATCTTTCCCGCCACCTCAGCCTGGCAACTCCTCTCTCCGATTCTCTCTATCGTTTTTCCCTTTTTCTATCCGCTGGCCATCTTCGCACATCTTGTCGGTTACGGCGGATTGTTCGACAGTGCGCTTCTATATCTCTTCTCTCTCCCCTCCACTTCGTTCGACATGGGCGTATCCACACTCTTTCTACTCCCATACATAGGCATATCCCTGCTCTGCATATGGTATCCGCAACTGTTGAAAACTCTTTTACTGCTGGCCATCTCCTCTTTCGTATATATCTTCGCTCCTGCTTTTATAAGATAGGATGAATATAGAGATTCTCAACCCCCTACTCAAGGTACTGTCGTAGCTTATGAATCTGTCAAGACGGGCTATGCGCACGAGAATGAACTCTCTTCCTGCGCCTTTTTCGTATGCTAAAGTGTGAACGAAGCGGTCACTCTCGTTTTACGGGGCTGATTCGAAGGCGAGATACAGCATCGTTTAAGCTCAGCATATTACAATAGCCCTAATTTCCATTTATTCAAAAAGAGGAGGGAATATGATAGAAATAAGATGGCACTCCCGTGCCGGGCAGGGTGCCGTGACCGGTGCCAAGGGTCTGGGCAATGTCGTAGCTAGGACCGGCAAAGAGGTACAGGCCTTCGCTCTATACGGTTCGGCGAAGAGAGGTGCGGCCATGAGAGCTTACAACCGCATAGACGACGATCCGATCATAAATCATGAAAAGTATATGAATCCCGATTATGTTCTGGTGATAGATCCAGCTCTGGCCTTTACCGACAATATCACGGAGCATGAGAAGGATAGTACCAAATATATAATCACATCCCATATGGACAAGAGCGAACTCATAGCCCAGATTCCCGCGCTGCAGGACAAGAAGGATAGAGTCTTCGTAGTGGACTGCATAGGTATCTCCATGGATACGATAGGTAGAGCCATTCCCAACACTCCGATGCTGGGGGCGCTGATGAAGATTTCGGGCATGTTCGAACTCGACTTCTTCCTCGACAGTATGAAGAGAGTTTTGGCCAAGTTCCCGCAGAAGATAATCGACGCGAATATGGAAGCGATAACCAGAGCTTACAACGAAGTAAAGTAGAAGGATAGAACGATGAAAGGTGTATTGGCTACAGACAGACGGGGAATGAGAGAGCTCGGTGCCGAAGAGATGGTAGGCTGGGATGAGGTTACACAGGGAGTGGTTCTTCCCTCCTTCGATCAGGCGATTGGGAATGCGGCTTTTCTCAAGCCCGAGGAGAGACCCTATTCCGATTTTAGCAGTTATACCGCCACGGTGGCTTCATGGAGGGTGATAAGACCAGTTTACAATAGAGATATCTGTATAGACTGCCAGAACTGCTGGGTATGGTGCCCGGATGCCTCTATTATCTCCAGAGACAAGCAAATGCTGGGAATAGACTACGACCACTGCAAGGGGTGCGGAGTCTGTGTGGAGGTCTGCCCGACCAATCCCAAGTCTCTACTCATGTTTGCAGAGACCGAAACGATAGAAGAGGCGCTCGCCAAGTGGCCCGAGAAGAAAAAGAAAGAGAAGTAAAGGATAGATATGGCTGAGAAAATGGAACTCAACGAAATAGAGGTCTGGGACGGTAACCAGGCTGCGGCTCAGGCGCTGAGACAGGCCCAGGTGGATGTGGTGGCGGCCTACCCTATCACTCCCTCCACTCCGATAGTCGAGGGTTATGGTGCTTTCGTGGCCAACGGATATATAGACGGTGAATTCGTAATGGTGGAGTCCGAACATGCGGCTATGTCGGGATGTGTGGGCGCTGCTGCAGCCGGAGGAAGGGTGGCTACCGCCACATCTTCACAGGGATTTATGCTTATGATAGAGGTGCTCTATCAGGCATCGGGTATGAGGCTTCCTATTGTACTGAATGTCGTAAACCGTGCGATAGCCTCTCCACTGAATGTTCGTGGCGACCACGGAGATATGTATGCTGGACGCGACAGCGGATGGATACAGCTCGACGCCTTCAACGCTCAAGAGGCTTACGATATGAACCTCTGCGCATTCAAGATAAGCGAAGATATAAATGTACGACTTCCAGTCATGGTGCATCAAGACGGATTCACCACATCGCATACGGCCCAGAATGTACGACCGCTCAGTGACGACGAGGCATACGCTTTCATAGGTGATTACAAGCCCGTGGACGAGATGCTCGACTTCAGCAAAGCCGTCACCTACGGTGCCCAGACCGAAGAGGATTGGCACTTCGAGCACAAGGCCAAACAGCATAGAGCTCTTATGGATTCCTATGTTGTAATCGACAGAGTTTTCGAAGAGTTCGAGAAGAAGACGGGCAGAAAATACAGACGCCTCGAGAGTTATATGATGGATGATGCCGAAGTGGCTATCGTAGCCCTCGGTGCCACTGTCGAGACATGCATACTCGCAGCCAAAGAGCTCAGAGAGCAGGAGGGACTCAAGGCTGGAGTCGTGGCTCCCAGATCTATTCGTCCTTTCCCCTTCAACGAAATCAGGGAAGTTCTCGCCAATGTCAAAGCGGTAGCGGCTCTGGATCACTCGGTTTCGATGGGTGCGATGGGTATGCTCTACAACGAGATAGCCGGTGCCATGCTCAGTGCGCAGGAGAGACCTTTGCTTACCAACTTTATCTACGGACTTGGAGGACGGGACTTCGCGGTGGATGAAGCCAAGAGAATCTTCCGTGAACAAAAAGGCCATGCCGATGTCGGTTATATCACTACGGAAATCCAGCAGTTCAGCGGACTCAGAGGTCCCAAACTCGGATTCTACGAGATGAAAAGGAGCTAAGATATGGCAATAACATCTATAAAAAACCTCAAAGAGTTTTCGACCAACAACGAGAGACTCGAAGGTGCGCACCTCCTCTGCCCTGGATGTGCCCACTCGATGATAGTTCGCGAACTGCTCAACTGTACCGACGACAACCTCGTAATAGCCACAAATACCGGCTGTCTGGAGGTCTCCACAGCCGTCTATCCCTACACCTCCTGGGATACCTCATGGATACACATAGGTTTCGAAAATGCCGCCACAGCAGCAGCCGGTGCCGAAGCGATGTACAAGGCGCGCAAGAGAAAAGGGACACTCAAAGATCCTGACGCTCCAGTCAAATTTGTAGCCTTCGGAGGAGACGGCTCCACTTACGATATCGGATTTCAGTGGATTTCCGGAGCCATAGAGAGAGGTCATGATTTCACATATATCTGCCTCGATAACGAAAACTATGCCAATACCGGCGGACAGCGCTCCTCATCCACACCTGTAGGTGCACACACCTCTACGGCGCAAGCTGGTCGTGTAAGCTACGGAAAGAAGCAGAAGAAAAAAGATATAGTCGCCATCATGGCCGCACACGGCGCTCCCTATGTCGCTCAACTTGCACCCAATAAGTGGAAGATTATGGCCAAAGGTTTCCAGAAAGCTCTCGAGACCGAGGGCCCCTGCTTCATAAATACTGTCTCCGCCTGTACTACCGAGTGGAAATTCAACCCCAAGGATACGATCAATATAATAGATCTCGCTACCGACTCTCTGATGTTCCCCATCTACGAGATAATAAACGGCAGAGAGCTCAATATCCTCTACAGACCCAAAACCGTCGTACCGGTAGAGGAGTATCTCGCTGCACAGGGGCGCTACAAGCACCTCTTCAAGCCCGAAAACAGGCATGTAATCGATGCCATCCAGAAAGATATCAACGAAAAATGGGAGTATCTGCAGCGCAGAGAAGAGGCCAAGGTCTAATCACTTCCTCCGATACTCCACTTGGGGGCTCTCCCCCGTCCCGCTCCTGACAATCTCCCTCAAAGGTTATAGATGAAAAGAGTCTTCAGAGAGATATACGGCGCAGGTGTACTCTTTTTCTACTACTTCAAATGGCCCATGTTCATAGGGTATCCCGTTTTGATAGAGTATCTTTCATATCCTCGCTACTGGGTGATGGACATTCTGTGGATATACTGTCTCATCCTGATAGTGAAAGATGTGATATACAAATTTGTACTGAAAAAGAGCTATTGCGACGATAAAAAGTGTTCCAAGGGAAAGTGAATGGAAAATTTCGCTTTTGCAGCTTCGCGACAGCAGTCGTGACGGCTGCCATCGCACTCTCCGCAAAGAGGGGATTATACAGTAGCTTCGAGGGCCTTCTTCTTCATCGTCCTGAGTGTGGAAGCGGCGACTTTTATCTTTTTGCGTGTACCATCTTCGAGTGTAACGCGTACTGTCCTGAGATTGGGAAGCTGGCGCTTCTTGGTCTTGTTGTGAGCATGGGATACATTGTATCCTACCAGAGGTCCTTTTCCTGTTACCTGACATCTTCTCGCCATTTTCATACCTTTTAAATATTTTCTCTATTTCGATTGAAGCGGCGCAGTATCACTCTGCTTCGCACTCAATATTACAAAAGTTTCGGGATTATACAGAAAATGGCTTAAAGACAAATTACAAAATATTGACACAATCTCCGCTCTATTGAAGCCTCTCTTCCTCATAATATCCGAGAAAAGTGCCTACAAAACGCTCCTCTTTCGCATCGAGCAACTATATACAGGAGAGATGGCCCGGGTAATCTTTCGCCGGCAGTGAAGGAGCCTCTATTCTGAATATGGTCCCGGAGAGCTTCTCTTGAGCTATATTGACTCTGTTACCGACCATGACGAGTGTACGCTCCCCGTAACCCTTTTCATCCATAAGTTTTCTCATCTGTGCGATATCCACGCTTTTGCGATCGAAGGGCAGGACCCAGAAGCGTGTGGAGATACCCAACTCTCTCTCTATCGCCTCTTCGCACTCGATAAACTCATCTGTAAATCTATGAATATAGGACTCTTCGCTTATCGGATAGTGAGCGCTGCTGTGATTGCAGATCTCCCACCCGTTTTCCAACAAAGTTCTTATGCCTTCGAAAGTGTCGAAAATCCTGAATGCATCTTCTCTGGAATGTTCCGGACAGAACTCTTCGTATAGCTCGTCTATGATTTCGACTATATCCCGGGAGAAGTGATCGAGCGTAAAAGCTTTTATGTACTCTCTCCCTGTCCTGAAAGCGAACTTTTTAAGCCTGCTTCTAAGAAGTCTCGATGCGTCGCTATGGGCGAGGAAGGAGAGTTTGGCTCTCCAGAACATCTCCTCTCTCAGGGCGAAGCGTGAATTTATTGAGACCGCACCCTCTATTGAATACTCTTTCATTATGGGCATGGCATATTTTCGTACACCCCTGAAGCCGTCGTCGAACCAGAAGCTCACGAGGGGCTCGTCTATATCCGCATCCAGAAATCTCTTGAAGCCCTCCTCTATCGATACGGGTCTGGCGCTCTTGGAGAGTATCTCGAGCTGCTCTTGGAAGATATCGGGAGCGAAAGTGCCTCCTATACCTCTCATCCAGATACTCTCCTCCCATGAGATATCGTGATAGTTGAGTATATACCACCCTTTTTTCATCAGAATCTCCTTATCCTCTCGAGCTCTTCCCGTAGCCAGCCGGAATCGAAATCTCTCAGGAGCGCTTTGCGTACAGGAAAGTTCAGCTCGCTATCGAGATAGCTTCTGCCGTCTTTCGAATCCTGTGGGAATATGGCTATCTTCTGCGAGTTCGAATCGATAATCTCTTCTACCACCTCTATCATGAGCTCCGTACCGAGTGCGACCGTTCTTAGAAAGATCGACTCTATACTGTCGTCGGGGTGGAGAGTGACCGTGGATCTTCTCAAGATCGCACCAGCATCCGCAGCGCTGACAGTCAGATGTACGGTGGAGGCTATATCTTCGAGCTTTCTATGGTATAGGGCCCAGTGTATCGTATTGCTTCCTTTGAAACGGGGCGAAGAGCCTGCATGCTGGTTTATCGCCACTCCTCTTATACTCTCTATCAGCGCCGATTTATACAGAGGCCCTCCGAGTGTCAGAAAGAGATAGGGGTCGAGTTGTCGTATCTCTTCTCTGAAATCATCCGTATGGACATACTCCGTCTCTATTTTTCGAGCCTGCATATCTATCTTCTTTTCGAGCCTCGCTATCTCTTTTGCGAAGAGTTTCTCCTCCTCTCTCCTGAGACTTCTACTTCTGAGTCTGATTCGATAGAGTAGATCGGATATATCCGTCGCACTTTTGCGCACTGCGGCTTTGAGACCTCTGCATCTGTAGTATTTCGCCACATCTCTTGCGAAAGAGGGTATCTTTTCGAGTCGGGAAAGTTTTGAAGACAAGGCTGTGGCTTTGTGTAAAGAGCGGAAGCTGTCGTCGAGTTCGTACCAGCCCTTCACCCTCTCGCCGAAGCTCTCTATGATTCGAAGAGCGAAGCGTCTGTGCCTGAGCTCTTTCCCCGTGACGAGGACTATCGTTTTATCTTCGGAAGGAGGTAGATATAGATACTCTCTGCGTATATCGTGCGGATACATTCGCCAACTCCTTTGTCTATGGATAGATACAGGAAGCATCATACATACCCCCTGTATCTTGCTTCGCTGTCGCCAAGTGGAGCGACGAAATAAAAACGGAGAATCTCCGGCTACTTCTGTACGATGGCTTTGGAGAAGATAACGCCGTCTATACCGAAACGGACAATGTTGTCTATACTCTTCTCATCCTCTATCACCACCAGAATCTTGGTGTCGAAGATGTAGTCATCGGCTATCTTTTGGATAATGATAGCCTGCTCGTGCTGACATAGAATATAGTTTGCCTTCAAGGCATTGGCAAAAACGGCATCTCTAATATTGTTGACAGTTATAGAGAAGGATATATCATTGGCCTTACAGTATTTGGCAATATCGATTGAGACATTGAGGGGCTCCAAGAGGACTATCTCATCGGCTTGAATCTTCTCTATCTCCTCTATGGAAAATATTTTCATAAATCTTGGACTTTCTATCCAGGGATGTCCGAAAATAAGCATTATTTACCTCCTTTTGGCAAACATTCGGCACAGCAGTAGAATTTGCCTTTATATTTTATCGCCTCTTTACTGCTTACAAATGTAGAACAGTTTTCACATTCTACCATAGTATCCTCAAGCTCTATCTCATCTTTTTTCTCATTCGGCACGATTTTGCCTCCAAATATCTTATAAAGCCAGTAAAACACAAGTCCAAAAACAATCAACTTCAACAACATATCGTCTCCATATCCCTGAGTTGCTCCTATACAAAAGGACTCCTACAATCCCTTCTCCCCTATTCCACTATATCCATCTCGACAAGCTATTTTTGAGATTTATCTTTGTCAAGTTCGATACAAGATATACCCCATCTTCTCCTCAACCATTCTCAATAAGCTAAAAATCTCTCTTTCAATAACACTATCTACCTCTTGAATAGCTTGATATTGTATATAAAATATATAAAAAATCGGATTTATCTCCTTCTCAGCCTCTGGGCATGGGTTATGGCTATAGCCATGGCATCGGTGATATCCAGAGGTTTGATCTCCTTTTTGATAGCGAGTATCTTTCTTACCATGAAGGCGACCTGCTCCTTGCCTGCCTTGCCGTTTCCGGTAAGAGCCTTTTTGACCTGCAAAGGGGTGTATTCGTGGAAATAGCCTATCTCCTGTAGAATCTTCAGACTCAAAGCTCCCCTGAACTGGGCGAGTTTCAAGACACTTTTGGGATTGTAGGCATAGAAGATATCCTCTATGGCGACCTCGTCTATACTCTCTTTTTTCAGAATGATATCCAGACCCTCTACCAACTCCACTATCTGCTCCTGAAGTGTTTCGCTTCTGATTCTGAGAACTCCGGCTTCAAGCAGTATCATTTTTCTGTTTTCGAGTCTCAAAATGCAGTATCCCAGATTTCTGCTTCCCGGATCTATTCCCAAAATATTCACTTTTCACCTCTCTTTTCACAATGTGAAAAACTTTTTCACCTCGAACGATACCCTTGGATTTTCCGTATTTTAGTCCTTTTTGGATAAAATCGAATAAATATTCACATTTCGGCATGTGAAAAAGTGGAGGAATAGAGAGAAGATGAATATCGGTCAAAAGGTGTTGAAGGAGCTGGAGAAGGAGATAAGCGTAAACGAGTACCGAAGATATATCCAAAGGCTGGAGTACGATACCGAACTCTCCAGAAGCGATATAGCTATCTTCAGAGCGCCGAACATCTTCACTGCGAAATGGGTGGAGACGAAATACAGCAAAAGTATCGCACATCTCTTCGAACTGGAAAACGGTATAAAACCCAAGGTCGAAATAACGGCCTCGAAGAGGAAGGAGGGGAGCCTACTCAGTCATAAAAATATGCAAAAAGAGAGCAAAAGCGGCAAAAGTACCCATCTGAACCCATCTTTTACCTTCGACAGTTTCGTCGTGGGAAGCTCCAACCAGTTTGCCTACACCACCGCCAGGAGCGTAGCGGAAAAACCCGGGATACAGTACAACCCTCTCTTCATATACGGAGGAGTCGGCCTCGGAAAGACCCACCTTCTGCAGGCGATTGGAAACTACCGTACCCAATTCGGAGATACCGTGATATATACGACACTCGAACAGTTCATGAACAAATTCATCTCCTCTCTTCAATCCCGTACGATGGACAGATTCAGAGATACCTTCAGACACTGCGACCTGCTTCTGATAGACGATATACAGTTTCTAAGCCGTAAGGAGCAGACACAGGAGGAGCTCTTTCACACCTTCAACGAACTCCACTCCCTCAACAGACAGATAGTACTGACATCGGATAGAGCTCCCAAGAAGATAGCCGGACTCGTGGACAGACTAAGAAGCCGTTTCGAGATGGGACTCACCGCAGATATCCAGCCTCCCGAACTGGAGACCAAGATAGCCATCATACAGAAGAAGTGCGAACTCGACGGCATCAGACTCGACAGGGATATCATCAACTTCATCGCCACCCATATGGGAGACAATATAAGAGAGATAGAGGGGACCATAATCAAACTCAACGCCATGAGTACGATGCTCAATCAGGAGATAACACCCGAATTCGCCAAAAATGCCGTCAGGGACCAGCTGAAGGAGAAGCAGGAGAATATCACCATAGACGATATCGTGGGTATTGTCGCCAGAGAGTTGAATGTCAAACCCTCCGACATCAAGTCGAAAAAGAGAAACAAGAATGTGGTCAACGCCAGGAGAATCGTCATCTATCTCGCCAGAAACCTGACTCCCAACTCCATGCCCCAGATAGCCCTCTATTTCGGGATGAAAGACCATACGGCAGTCAGTAAAAACATGAAGAAGATAAACGAGATAGTCGAAAACGACGAAAACTTCAAAGTGCTCCTCGAAGAGCTCTCCAACAAGGTGGGAAGCAGCCATCGCAAGAGCGACATATAACTGCGCAGACCCCCATATCGCTAAATTGAATGAAAATGAGGATATAATTTCAGCAGTGAATAAATGTGAAAGAAGAGGGTGAAGTAAGCCATTCGATATTTACGGTGTGGAGGGCTCTTCAGAGCTTTTTCACACTTTCCGGGGAAACAACTACTACTTCTACTCAAATATTAAATAAAGAGGGAGATCATGAAGATCAAAGTACAGAAACAGATTCTCGAATCCATACTGATAAGTGTACAGCCGTTTCTCGAAAAAAAAGACGATACCCAGATAACATCACATATACTGATAGAGAGCTATGAAGGCAGGAGCGTAATAAGGGCTACCGACCATGAGATAGGACTGCAGATAGAGACGGAGCGCTTCGAAACCATCGAAGGTGGCTCCTTTACCGCAAACGGCAAGAAACTGCTCGACATAATAAGAATCCTCAGAGATGAAGAGATAAGGCTGGAGACCGAAGATTCACATCTCAAAGTGATACAGAAACGCTCCAAATTCAAACTGCCCATATTCGACCCGCAAGCCTATCCCTCCTTTCCCGTCAAAGACGAAAAACCCAAAATATCTCTCGATTCGTACTCTCTGATCAAGAATTTCAAAAAAATCTCTCCCGCCATAGATACCAACAATCCCAAGCATGAACTCAACGGAGCCCTCATAAATATAAAGAGAGAATATACCGATATAGTGGGAACCGACACCAAAAGGCTCGCCATAGTGAAGATGGAGAATGCATCGGAAAAGGAACTGGCTCTCATACTTCCCAAAAAAGCCATTATGGAGATACAGAAACTCTTCCTCGACAAGATAGAGATATACTACGACGAGAATACACTGATTATCACGAACGAGGACCTATTTTTCTACACAAGGCTCATAAACGGCAAATATCCGGACTACGAAAGGATAATTCCCAAAAGCCTCAAACATGAAATCGAGCTCCCCAAGAAGGAGATGATAGACGCTATACGGATGATAACGACTATATCCCACGAGATAAGAATAAGCATAGAGCCCGACCGTATAGTCTTCGACTCCCTCTCCACCGATGTGGAGGCCAAGACCGAAATCGAGAGAGTCACCAATATAGAACAAAGCTACCAGCTGACGATAAACAGCAGGCATATGCTCGATTTCCTCTCACAGAGCGAAAGTGAGAGTTTCATACTCGGAATCAACGAAGCGACGACACCCTTCATGGTGAAGGATGGAAATTTCATAACGATAATAATGCCTATAATCATATGATAGAGAAAAGAGAGAAAGAGATGAGTGAAAAAGAGAGCAAATATATATTTATAACGGGTGGTGTGCTAAGCTCGCTTGGAAAAGGAATAACCGCGGCCAGCATAGGTACACTGCTGAAATCCTCCGGACTCAGGGTGGCGGTACTCAAACTCGACCCCTACATAAATGTGGACCCCGGTACCATGTCTCCACTCGAACATGGAGAGGTATTCGTAACGAAAGATGGAGCCGAAACGGACCTCGACCTCGGGCACTACGAAAGATTTCTCGATACATCGCTCACCAAAGCCAACAACTTCACTACCGGACAGATATACAAATCGGTAATCGAAAAGGAGAGAAAAGGGGAGTATCTCGGAAAGACGATACAGGTGGTACCCCATATCGTCAACGAGATAAAAGATAGAATAAGAAGAGCGGGAGAGGGCAAAGATATTCTGATAGTCGAACTCGGAGGTACGACGGGAGATATCGAGGGATTGCCCTTCCTCGAAACCTTCAGACAGATGAAGCATGATCTGGGGAGAGAGAATGTCATGAACATACATGTCACTCTTCTGCCCTATATCAAAGCTGCTGGAGAGTTGAAGACCAAACCTACACAACACTCCGTACAGGAGCTCAGAAGGATAGGTATAGCTCCCCATATGCTGATTCTCAGAGCCGAACAGCCCGTACCCGTGGAGATGAAACGCAAAATCGCCAACAGCTGTGATGTGGATGAAGAGAGTGTCATAGAGGCCATAGACGCCCCTACCATCTATAGAGTACCCATAAATTTCCTCATGCAGGATATTCTGGGTCCAATCTCCAGACAGTTGAAGCTTGGTGAACTGCATCCGAAGATGGATGAGTGGAACACACTCGTAAACAAGATACTCAAACCGGCCGATGAAGTCACGATAGCTTTCGTAGGAAAGTATCTCGACCTCAAAGAGTCCTACAAGTCTCTTACCGAAGCCCTGATGCACGCCGGCGCGCATCTGGACAGGGGAGTCAAAATAAAGTGGGTCGATAGTGAAAAGGTGGAGGACGATACGGCGGAGAAGTATCTCAACGGAGTGGACGGAATACTCGTAGCGGGCGGTTTCGGAGAGCGAGGAGTCGAAGGCAAAATAGAGTCGATAAGATTCGCCAGAGAGAATAAAATACCTTTTTTGGGAATATGTCTGGGAATGCAACTCTCCATAATAGAGTTCGCCAGAAATGTACTGGCTTATGAGGATGCCAACTCCATGGAGTTCGACAAAAACACGAAACACCCCATGATATATCTCATCGATGAATTCATAGATGCGAGCGGTACCAAGCAGGTGAGGACGACGACTTCACCACTGGGTGGGACAATGAGGCTCGGCGAGTATAGATGCGATGTCAAAAAGGGAAGCAATCTGGAGAAGGCGTACGGCAGTACCGTGATATACGAGAGACACAGACACCGCTACGAAGCCAATCCCGCATACAGGGAGGAGATGGAGAGTGCCGGTATGGAGGTGACTGGAGAGTCGGACGGCCTTATAGAGGCGGTCGAAGTGAAAGAGCATCCGTGGTTCCTCGCAGTACAGTTTCACCCTGAGTTCACCTCCAGACTGCAAAATCCCAATCCGGCCATACTCTCTTTCGTTGAAGCCGCAATGAAGAGTGCCGAAGCTTGAGTTACGACACTCTGCCTCTCCTCTCGGCCGAAAAGATAGAGGAGCTTCTCTTCTCGAGATTTGAAGATGGTTTTTTGAAACTTTCCGATCTTCCCGATCCGTATATGTTCAAAGATATGCAAAAGGCTGCAGATAGGATAGTTTTGGCTTTGAAGAGGAGGGAGAAGATAGTCCTCGTAGGCGATTACGATGTGGACGGTGTCTGCTCCACGGCGATCATGAGGCTCTTCTTTCGTGAGCTCGGATACGATCTCGACTGGCTCATTCCCAATCGATTCAGGGACGGCTACGGCTTCTCCCCCTCTCTACTCTCGAGAATTGCGGATGCCGATCTGATTATCACGGTGGACAACGGTATCTCATCTTTGGAGGCTGCCAGTGAGTGTGAGAGGAGAGGTATCGATCTCATTATTACCGATCACCATATCGTACCGAAGATACCGCCTGCGGCATATGCCATCGTAAATCAGAAGCAGATAGATTGCACCTTCCCCTACGATGAGGTATGCGGAGCCCAGATAGCCTGGTATCTCTGTGCCGCACTCAAAAGGAGTCTCGGAGTCGATATAGATATGAAGAGTATGCTTCAGATTGCGACACTCGCCATCATAGCCGATATCATGCCCCTTCTTCATATCAACAGAGCGATAGTCAAAAGCGGACTCTCCATTCTACAGAGCAGTGATATGCCCTTTATGAAAGCCTATAGGGAGTATAGCTCCAAAGAGCGCCTGAGAGCGGAAGATATAGCCTTCGGCCTCGCACCTGTGATCAACAGTGCCGGAAGAGTCGAGGATGCCTCCATAGCCTGCGAGTATATATGTGCACGAAACATATACGATGCCAGAAACTATCTCAAGAGGCTTGTCGAATGCAACGAAAGACGGAAACTCCTCGAAGAGAGTATCACGGCAGAAGCCATGGAGCTCGCGAAAGAGGATGAGGCGATACAGGTGATAGCCTCCGATAGTTGGCACGAAGGAGTCATAGGTATAGTCGCTTCGAGAGTGGCAAGAGCCTTCGAGACACCGGCAATCATTCTTACAGCCAATGGAGAGGATTACAAGGGTAGCGGCAGAAGTTTCGGTGAGTGCAATCTCTTCGATATGGTCAGTAGCTGCAGCGACAGGCTCAAAAAGTTCGGCGGACACAAAGCGGCTATAGGATTGAGTCTTGAAAAAAAGGATCTGGACTCTTTCACTCAGGCTATCCGCAGACATGCGAAAGAGAATTGCGACAATAGAGACTATATCGACCCCGATATTCTCGGAGAGTTGCCGCTATCTTCCATAGACTGGAATCTCTATGCGATACTGGACTCTTTCGAGCCCTATGGTGAGAAGAATAGAAAACCAAAGTTTCTGGCCAGAGATGTATATATTCGGGAGAAGAGATATATGAGTGACGGCAGACATCTGAAATTCATAGCCAGAAATGGAGATATATTCATAGAGATACTGAAATTCAGATTGAGCGAGAGTGAGATAGAGAAGATAGAAAATAGTGAAAAAATAGATATCATATACACCGTTTCGGAGAATATCTTCAACGATAGACGGACTTTACAGTTGATTGTCGAAAAGATACTCTGATTTACAGATATCTTGTCAGTTTTGTAGCTAAGCAATATCAAGTGAAATTTAAATCCGGCTTCTCATCGCTTATCAATAGTGCATCTCATGCTTGAGATATTCGTCGGAATTGAGATCCTGTAGGTAGAAGAGTGCGATCTTCTCCTAATGCTCTTCGACCCATTCCCTGACCTTTTTGGCATGGTGGAGACTGTAGAGCTTCATAGAGGAGGAGTCGATGGCCTTTTCGAGGAATTCGATGAAGCCGTAAAGAGTGAAGTGGGTTTTGCCGGTAGGTGTCCACGTTGGAGCGTATCAACAAGGAGGTACGAAGGCGCTCATGGGTCGTATCAGTCTTTCCCTCCCAGGCATCCTATATCAGACTCATCGGCACCTATTTGATGGAGTATGCCGAGGATTGGGAGATGAAAAGAAGCTACAGGAGGTGATGGAAATTTACGAGGTGCGGCTGAATGTTGCTTGAATATATTTACTGGGAAGGAAAATTACGAACATTTCTTGACATTATCTTCAACACAAAAGTTCATACAAGCTTACCATCGCCATGGATTATAAAAGTCCATCTACTTGGGGCTGCGACTTTAGTCGCGGATTTGGTGGCGTTGGAGTCCATAAAGCTTGCCATCGAAATGGAAAGCGAAAGTCCATCTACCATCTGTGCGGGATTGAAACCTTCAACCTCTTTGGGTTTTGGATTCCATCTCGCAATGGCTAATCTACCGGCGAAATTCAAAAATACAGTTCGATTTTCCTCATTTTTTCATCCCCCCTTTCTTCATCCGCAGAGTGCTTCATACGACTTTGCCTATAAGGGCAAGAGTCTCTTTCGCATTTCTCTCTATCGTGAATGAAGAGGCTCTCTCTCTGGCCTTGCGTGCGGCTAAGAGGAGGCTCTCTTCATCTTCGAGCAGTCTATCTATCTTCTCTGCGACCAAGCTGTCGAGAGGCTCTTTCATCACGAAGTAGTCATCGAGTATCTCACTCGCACCGTTGCGGGAGGTGGTGAATACCGCCGTCGCATAGCTCATAGCCTCCAGTACCACATTGGAGAAGGGCTCGTAACGGGTGGGAAAGAGAAAGATATCGGCAGCGGCATAGAAGAGCTCCACATCTCTCCTCGGACCTGTGAATACCACCCTCCCGCCTATACCGAGCCTTTTAGCCATGGAGAGATATCTGCCCATCCTCTTCTCTTTGCCTACGACAAAGGCTCTATACTCTCCCTTCAGCAGGGAGAGAATCTCCAGAAATTCGGCCACTCCTTTCCTCTCGAATCCGCTCCCCACGAAGAGAATCATCTTCTCTTCCGGCTTCATCGAAAACTCTTTGGAGAGTCTCTTGCGGGCAAGAGCGCTATCGAAAGATTCTGGAATATTTATCCCGTTGTATATCACCTCTATCTTATCTTCGTCTATACCGTAACAGTCCACTATCTCTCTCTTTACGAGTCGGGAGTTGGCTATTATCTTCGACGAATTTTCGAAACAGCGTCTCTCCATATGGAGCAATATCGGATGCAGAGGATTGAGGGAAAAGCCTTTGTGCTCGAGAAAAGCTCTGTGTACACCGTCGCCGGCCCTGTATATATCCGCGCACGAAACTCTCTCGAGAGAGAAGAGGATATCGCCCGGAGCGAATTTCTCACGCATCCTGCAGATATATCTCTCATAGAGCGGTACCCTTATCCACGAGGGTAGAAAAGAGGCTATCGGCGAATGCAGTACCTCACTCTCGTACCCCAGCTCCTTTAGAGCCTCTCTCAATCTCGCCAGATACCTTTCCGCTCCTCCGTAATCGCTCTCGCCAGCCCTTGCGAAAAAGACTCTTCTCATCGTTTCTGCGCCCTCGATGCGAGTTTTTGCAGCTGAGCGACCACCTCCTGCGCACCTATCGCTTTCATACATTCGTGCGTCTTGAGGGGACACTCTCTCTTCATACAGGGGGCACAATCCATATCCCGTCTGAGTATGATACCGTCTGGATTGCGCCACTGTGCCGTCTCTCTATGCTTGGTGGGTCCGAATATCGCCACTGTCGGTATCTTGTACGCCGCGGCTATATGCATGGGTCCGCTGTCGGCAGTCACGAAGAGACTCAGACCGGCAATATGCGAACAGAGCTCCGCTATATCGGTCTCTCCCGCGAGATTGCTGTAGTTTTTCACTCCCCTCTCTTCCAGGCAGAGAGCTATATCCCCGGCGATATCCCTCTCCTGGGCCGAGCCGAAGATAACGATATCGTGGCTCTCGCTCATGGCGGCGGCCGCTTCGGCGAATCTCTGCGGATACCATCTTTTCGCACTGCCGTAGGTGGCACCGGGGTTTATACCGAGGGTAGGTCTCTCGTAACGATACGGCCTGTAATGGAGTTTCAAATCCCCTGCCCCCCTTTCGATACCCGTTATGTAATCGACGAATCTGCTATATCTCTCCACCTGATGGAGTACTTCGCCTCTTTTGTGTGCGATTTTTCTTCGGCTATAGATATAACGCTTCGGGGATGAGAGAAAAAAGAGAAAGAGTCTGGAATATAGATGGGAACGAAAGCTCAAAGCCAGATCGAATCTCCCGGCACTTTTGGCATAGCTGTAGATTTTTGCCGCTCTTGTACCCCCGTCTCTGCTTTTGTCGACTATAAGTCTCTCGACATTGGGATGTTCGCGAAAGAGTTCACAGGAGACCTGCGAACCGAAAATCGTGAGTTTAGCATCGGGATAACTTGCAAGCAGATTTTCGATGGCCGGAGTGACCATCACGCTATCCCCCAGCCATCTGGGTATCTCTATCACTATCTTCACAACTCTCCTTTGAGAGTTTGGTTTGCAACGAAAGCTATCGGCTCGAGTTAGAATCGAGAGGGTAAGCTTCCGAATCGAAATGAAATCGCAAGTCGAGGCTCGTTCGCGACAAGCCTACTTACGATTTGATAAACGCTACAACTCTCTAACCGTTGCGCTTCTCTATAATCTCTTTGGCTACATTTGCAGGAACCTCTTCGTAGTGATCGAACTCCATGGCGTATGTAGCTCTACCTTGGGTCATCGATCTCAGATCCGTGGAGTAACCGAACATTTCGGCAAGAGGCACGAAAGCGTCTACGATTTTGTTGCCCGCTCTGTCGCCCATGCCGTTGACCTGACCTCTTCTCTTGGAGATATCACCGATTACATCACCCATATACTCTTCGGGAACCTCCACTTCGACCTTCATCATAGGTTCGAGGATGACAGGATTCGCCTTTTTCGCACCTTCTCTGAATGCCATGGAGCCGGCGAGTTTGAACGCCATCTCCGAAGAATCGACCTCGTGATAGCTTCCATCATAGAGGGTCACTTTCACATCTTCTACGGGATATCCAGCCTGGATACCTCTTTGCATCGCCTCCTGAATACCTTTATTGACCGCAGGAATATACTCTTTGGGTATTACACCACCCTTGATTTCATCGATAAATTCATATCCAGCGCCCTGCTCCTGAGGCTCGATCTTGATGAATACATGCCCGAACTGTCCGCGACCACCGGTCTGCTTGGCATATTTGTACTCCTGATCGACTGCAGTTCTGATGGTCTCTCTGTAGGCGACCTGCGGTGCACCCACTTCGGCCTCTACCTTGAACTCTCTCATCATACGGTCGACGATGATCTCGAGGTGAAGCTCACCCATACCAGATATGATGGTCTGTCCGGACTCTTCGTCGGTAGTTACGCGGAAAGAGGGGTCCTCCTGAGCCAGTTTCTGCAGAGCCACACCCATCTTCTCCTGATCAGCCTTGGTTTTGGGCTCGACGGCGACGGAGATAACCGGATCGGGGAACTCCATTCGCTCCAGAATCACCTTCTCTTTCTCATCTGCCAGAGTGTCACCGGTGAGCGTATATTTCAGACCTACGACGGCACCGATTTCACCAGAATGGAGTTCGCTTATCTCCTCTCTCTTGTTGGAGTGCATCTTGAGGAGACGACCTATACGCTCTTTCTTGCCTTTGGTAGTGTTGAAGACATAGGAACCGCTATTGAGTACACCTCTATAGACGCGCACGAATGTCAGCTGACCGACAAAGGGGTCGGTCATAATCTTGAACGCCAGTGCAGCGAACGGACCATCATCTGTCGATTCGACGAATACTTCGCTTTCATCTTCGTACTCTCCGCGTATTGCGGGTACTTCGGTAGGAGCGGGCAGATAGTCCACTACAGCGTCGAGCAGAGTCTGTACACCCTTGTTTTTGAAGGCTGTTCCGCATGTCATGGGAACGATGGAGAGATCTATACATCCCTTCTTCAGACCCTCTTTGATCTCCTCTTTGCTGAGCTCTTCACCCTCCATATATTTGTCGAGAAGCTCATCGCTGGTTTCGGCTACGGCCTCTATCATCTTCTCTCTGTACTCTTCGGCCTTCTCGAGATACTCTTCGGGGATATCGACCACTTCGTACTTCTGTCCCATGAGTGTCTGGTCGTCGTCCCAGATTACCGCCTTCATCTCCACCAAGTCGATTACCCCCCGGAAGTTCTCTTCGGCGCCGATAGGGATCTGGATGGGAACTGGATTGGCGTTGAGTCTCTCTTTTATCTGTCTCTCGACCTCGTAGAAGTCGGCTCCAGTTCTATCCATTTTGTTTACGAAGACCATGCGGGGTACATGATATTTGTTCGCCTGTCTCCAGACTGTTTCGGACTGAGGCTGAACCCCTCCGACCGAACAGAAGACGGCTACCGCTCCGTCGAGAACCCTCATGGAGCGCTCGACTTCGATAGTGAAATCGACATGCCCCGGAGTGTCGATGATGTTTATCTGATGGCCTTTCCACTCACAGGTGGTGGCGGCGGAGGTGATCGTGATTCCTCTCTCCTGCTCCTGCTCCATCCAGTCCATCGTGGCGGCACCGTCGTGAACCTCGCCTATTTTGTGGGAGACTCCGGTGTAGAAGAGTATTCTCTCCGTAGTGGTCGTCTTGCCCGCATCGATATGGGCGGCGATTCCTATGTTTCTTACTTTGTTTAGTGGGTGTGATCTTGGCATATTCTATTTCCTTACCATCTATAGTGGGCGAACGCTTTGTTGGCTTCCGCCATCTTGTATGTATCTTCTTTCTTCTTGAATGCAGCCCCTTTTTCGGTAGCGGCATCCATGAGCTCACCAGAGAGCCTCTCTATCATCGTTCTCTCGTTTCTCTTGCGTGCGGCATCGACTATCCAGCGGATAGCGAGAGACTGCTGGCGAACCGGTCTCACCTCTACCGGTACCTGATATGTAGCCCCACCTACACGGCGGCTCTTGACCTCCATTACCGGGCGGACATTCTCCATAGCCTTGTTGAATATCTCTATTCCCTTTTCACCTGTTTTGGATTCAATTCTCTCAAGTGCGCCGTACATTATCTTCTGCGCGACACTTTTCTTTCCATCAAGCATAATCGCATTTATGAACTTCGTCAAAACCTTGCTTCCATATACCGGATCGGGCAGAACCGGTCTTTGTGGTGCTCTTCTTCTTCTCATATATATCCCTTCAATCCAGAATGATTTACTCAAGTCATATCCCCTAAGGATTGTCGATATGACCTGTCGGAGCGATCCTTCGCCGCTCTCCTCTTTCTACCGTTTACTCTTTTTTCAAGCCGTTCGCCTACTTGGGACGCTTGGTACCGTATTTGGAGCGTGCCACTTTTCTGTTGGCCACACCGCCGGTATCGAGCGCTCCGCGAACGATGTGATACTTCACACCAGGGAGGTCTTTTACCCTTCCGCCTCTTACCAAGACGATGGAGTGCTCCTGTAGGTTGTGTCCTTCACCACCGATATAGGATATCACTTCGAAGCCGCTTGTCAGACGCACTTTGGCGACCTTTCTCAAAGCCGAGTTGGGCTTCTTCGGAGTGGTTGTATAGACACGAGTACAGACACCTCTTCTCTGAGGACAGTTCACCAGTGCTGGTGATTTGGATTTCTTGATTACCTTTTTTCGCTCTTTGCGAATCAACTGATTGATGGTAGGCAAATTTCTTCCTTTCAAAAAATGTCGTTTTTCTCTTTCGAGAGTGATTGAATCCGGGCTGTTACACCTCGTCACCATCTCCCGTAGGAGAGAGAGACGAAGTGTCTGCGGAAAAATAGGCGCATATTATATATAAAAGAGCTTAAAAATAGATTTTCAGGTATGAGATATCTTGGCGAGCGAAGGAGTAGCGAGGAGAATATTTCTAAAAGCTGGACTTTTTGGCGACTCTTTGGCGATTGCGCTGTGGATTTGCAACTCAATACGGAGTTTGCCTGTCGTCTCTTAGATCCTCCAGCCACTCTTTAAAGAGAGCGTCGCTTGGCATACGCCAGTCGGCACGCGGGCTCAAGCTTATCGTACCCACTTTCGGAGCGTCCGGCATACAGGAGCGCTTGAACTGCTGTGTGAAAAATCTCTTCAGGAAGAGTTCGAGCCAGTGTCGAATAGTGTCGGCCTCATACTTTCCATCGAAAGCGATCTTTGCGAGATAGAGTATTTTGGATGGTTCCGCTCCATACTTGAGGAAGTGGTAGAGAAAGAAATCGTGCAACTCGTAGGGACCCACGATATCTTCGGTCTTCTGCACTATCCTGCCCTCTTCATGCGGAAGAAGTTCGGGACTTACGGGAGTCTCGAGAATATCGTGCAGTATATCGGAGAGCTTCGCATCTTTTGCGAAATACTCCACTATATAACGAATGAGTGTCTTCGGAATACCGGCATTGAGCGCATACATACTCATATGGTCGCCGTTGTATGTACTCCACCCCAGAGCTATTTCACTCAAATCGCCCGTACCTATCACTATCCCATTCTCCCTGTTCGCCAGATTCATCAATATCTCCGTTCGGGCTCTGGCCTGAACATTCTCGTAGGTGATATCATGCGAAGAGGAATCGTGCCCTATGGCTTCGAATTGGAGTCTCGAGACTCCATCTATCGGAATTTCACGCAGGTCTGTGCACAACGCTTCGCATAGAGCCACCGCATTCTCATATGTCCGTCCCGTCGTCCCGAAACCGGGCATGGTCACACTCAGAATATCGGAAAAATCCCGCCCCGATATCTCGAAAGCTCTATGTACGGCCAGAAGAGCCAGAGTCGAATCGAGACCTCCCGAGACGCCGATAACGGCCTTTTTGGCACCGGCTGTCTCCATCCTCCTGATGAGCGCATGCGACTGTATGGCCACAATCTCTTCGCATCTGCTTCTCTTCTGCTTCTCGTCGGAGGGTACGAAAGGGTGAGGATCGACATATCTCTTCGTACTCTGCGGGTCGGGGAGTTCTTCGAGCGATATCCTCCTTACTGGAGTGCTCCGGGCATCCGCGAAATTCCCCTCGCATAGACGCAGGCCGCCGAGCTTACGCATATCTATATCGGCACTCTCATATGTACTTTCGAAAGAGAATCTTTCGTTTCTGCAGAGCAGGGAGCCATATTCGGCTATCATCGCATCCCCGCCGAAAACGGTATCGGTACCGCTCTCCCCTATGCCGGAGGAGCAGTAGGCGTACGCCGCCACGAGACGGGCGCTCTGTGTGCGGACCAGTTCCGCCCTGTAGTCCGCTTTGCCTACGAGCTCGTTGCTGGCGCTCGGATTGACTATCAGACGGGCTCCCGCGGCCGCCAGCTTCTCGCTCGGAGGAGAAAGGCTCCAGAGATCCTCGCAAAGCTCCACCCCCATACTGAAGTCGTAGCCATCACAGAAAAGTAGATCTTTTCCGAAAGGGACACTCATACCCAGAAGCTCCACGGTGTCGAAATCGGCCTCATCGGCCGCTACAAAGTGTCTCTTCTCATAAAATTCCCGTCGCATCGGAAGATAGCTTTTGGGCACTATTCCCAGTATGGAGCCTCTCTGAAGCACGGCCGCACAGTTGAAGAGTCTGTCGTTGCGAAAGAGTATAACACCCAGAACCACCACTGTGGAGAACTCTTCGCTCTTTTTCAGGACTCTGGATAGAGCGTCGTTGTGCATATCCAGAACTCTTCTTTGATGGAAGATATCTCCCAGCGTATAGCCTGTAAGCGCCATCTCGGGCAGAAGCACAAGAGCAGCCCTATCCTCGGCCGCTCTCTCTATCGAAGCCGCTATCTGCGAAGCGTTTTTCGACGCATCACCCAGATACAATCTGGGTACGGCCGTAGCCACCCTATACAAGCCGTATCTTCTCATCTTCGACTCCAAAAGATACAAGAGCAATTCAAGCTCGAACCTCCCCTACTCTTTGCTGCGAACGCCGGTTTTGGTAGCAACTGTCCTATCCGTACTTCAGCTTTTTGAGAGCTCCGCTGATATCCTCTTGTCGCATGAAGTGCTCTCCCACCAAAAAGGCGTCCGCACCGGCCTTGGAGAGCTCCACTACGGTTTCATGATCCGCGATTCCGCTCTCAGCCACTATTATCTTGCTGTTGGGAATGAGAGGTATCAGCCTTTCGCTCAGCTTCATATCCATTTCGAAAGTCTCGAGATTCCTGTGGTTGATACCTATGATATCGGCTCCGGCGAAGATAGCCTTCACCAGGTCCGCCTTGTCGTGTATCTCGACCAGAGCCTCCATCCCCAGATGTCTGCTATACTCCAGCAGATCCTTGAGCTCCTTTCTCGAAAGAGCCTTGGCGATGAGGAGGACGAAGTCGGCTCCGTATACCAGAGCCTCCACGAGCTGATAGCGGTCTATGATGAAATCTTTCCTCAAAAGCGGTATGCCGACATATCTTCTGACCATTCCCAGATACTCCACATCTCCCTTGAACCAGTGCGGTTCGGTCAGTATGGAAAGGGCGTCGGCACCCCCCTTTTCATAAGCCTGCGCTATGGACATCGGGTCGAAATCCTCTCTTATCACCCCTTTGCTGGGGCTGGCTTTCTTTATCTCGGCTATGATTCTGTAGGGATTCTCCTGTGTCGATCTCAGTGCACTGTGTACATCTCTGGGGACAAAGGGGTTGAAGGAGAGTGAGCGTCCCAGCCAATCCATCGAGTACTCCGCTTTCCTTCTCTTCAGATCCTCTCTGGTCTTTCTGATTATCTCATCGAGTATATCGGCCACTATCTATCCTTTTTCCTGATTTTTCTTTTTCCATACACTTGTCTATCATCTTTTTGTGCATGGCTATCTCCTCCTCTTTCAATCCGCCTCTGTCTATACATAGCTCCATTGTTTCGTAGGCTTTTTTACACTCGCCCTTTTTGTAGTATCCCCATGCCAAGGAGTCGAGATAGTAGCTGTTTTGCGCTTTGTCGGCCACTGCCTTTTTGACCAGCTCGATTCCCCTGTCTATATCGATATCCTCGTCTATGAGGGTATATCCGTAATAGTTCATGTAGATATCTCCCTTCAAGCCCTCTTTCAGCGCTTTTTCGAAGAGAGTTCGAAACTTCTGTAGTACCGCAGGAGTCACCTCTGCCTTCTTCTTCGCATCTTCGTAGAGTGCCATGGCCTCCTGAGCCAGCCATTTGGGGTCTGCACTGTCCTTATAGGCTTTTGCAGCCGTTTCGGCAGCCTTGTCGAGCATCTTCCTGTATTTGTAAACGGTATAGAGTAGCCCCCAGGCACCTTCGCCCTCCTTCTGCAAAAAAGCGATGAGCTCGTCGTATTTTTTCATATACATATAGACTTTGACTATCTTCTCCAGAAGGAATCTGCTCCTCCTCTTCTCATAGAGCTTTTTGTATATCGAGAGGGCATCTTCGAATCTCTTTTCGTTCACGAAATACTCTATAAGTCTGAAGTAGATCTGTACGGGGCTGTCGTCGTGCCTTTCGAGATGCTCTTCGAGCAGTTTTACGGCCTGCTCTCTCTTGCCGAGATATTCCGAAAGAATCATACTTCTATCCAGAAGAATCTTCCCATCTTCACTCTTTTCGTAGGCTATGCGCAGTATCTCTTCGGCCTTCGCATATCTTCCGGCATCGAGCTCTATCGATGCGGCAAGTTTGAGATTCTCTATCTCGGAGCTCTTCGAGAGATATCTCTCCGCGAGTTCGAGAGCCGATTTTTTATCGCCTTTTTTTAGATAGAGGATAGTCAGCATCTTGGCCGTTTTGTCTCTGCCTGGAGCATCTGCTTTGGCGAGTTCGGCTTCGAGCTTCGCGAGAATGGACTCCCCCGGCTCTTTCGCCCAGAGAGCTTCACGGGCTGCTTTGAGCAGATATTCCGCTCTTTTCGTCTTTTCGTAGAGTTGCAGATAGAGCATTTCGCTCCCCGCATACTCCTTGATCTCATCCAGATAGATTGCCGTAACGATCGCTTCATCCTCTTTCATCGCAGAGAGTTCGGCATGGCACATGACCGTAGCCAATATGGAGGCGAGGAAGAACCTGCCTATTTTCGAAGAATACCCGGACACTCTTTTTCTACCTCCTCTTCACTATTTTTAAACTGCTCCCAGAAAGGAAAAGTTCTGCACTGCAGCGGTCTGACGGGATAGATCGTACATCTGGATATCTTTTCATCGAAAAATATGCAGCCGTAGTCGTTCTCTCCCAATATCTTCTCTCTAAGAGAGTATCTGTGTTTCACCTTCTTGACATAGCTGTGGGCGAAATCTTCGAGCTTCATTCCCAGATAGTCCGCAATAGCCTCCATTTCGGGATAGTTTACCCATATATAGCCGCTCTCACCCCTGCAGCACCTCCCCTCACACTCTTCGCAGGCGGACGGGTCGAAGGAGTAGGCATAACCCTCTCTCTCTATCTTGTGCACTCTCTCTCCTCTATCCATCTCTCTCCCTTTATCGAGTGTGTATTGGCTCTCCTGAAAGCTTCGAGCGCCTCCGCTGCATACTCTCCATTCTCGTCGAAGACTATCAGCGGAGGCAGAACTCTCAGGAGCGCTCTGGAGCCTTTTCTGGCCGCTATCAGAACTATCTTGGCTTCCCTGTCGGCCTTGGGGTGTACGAATCTCAGATACTCCGGATTTATCTTCGCCTCTCTCAGCAGAGATAGAAGAAGGTCGCACTGCTTCGCATCGTAGCAGAAGATGAAGTATCCTCTGTTTTCGAGTAGAGAAGCCGTCCTCTTCACCAGTTCATCGGCCGGAAGATGCTCGGCGTGTCTGGAGATATCCACCGAAGAGTTGGGGCTTCTTAGACTCCCCCCGCCGTAAAAAGGCGGATTGCTGACGATATAGTCGAAGCGTTCGTCGAAGGGGAGCTTCAGAAAGTCTCCCTCTCTCAGAGAGACCGGCACGGCGTTGAGAGAGTAGTTGTGTTCGGCATAGAGCGCCACCTCCGTCTGTTTCTCCACAGCTGTTACATCCACGGGAAAATCACGGGCCAGCAGAAGGGAGAGTATGCCGCTTCCGCAACCTATGTCGAGCACTCTGCCTTTGGGCGCGAATCTCGAGACGAAGTCGTAGAGAAATATCGTATCGCTGTTGTAGCGGTATCCCTTCGCCGACTGATAAAGAAAAACTCTCTTCCGACTCTCCATGGCTTCCCGTCGCTCCCTCTTTCGCCCTCACTGTCCGTTTTTTTTGAAATTCTACCCTCTTTTTGGATAGAATCTCCACGATGAATGGAGAAAAAGAGCTTTTGGAAGCCGATTATACCGATTTTTGCGCACTCGACTACCCCTGCGCCTATCTGCCGGGCAGGAGTACGAGAATGCTCTACAGATACAACTCGGCCGCGGATATATCCTTCTGCAGCAGCGTTGTACGGCGCGGCTGGAGGAGATTTGGAAACTACTACTTCTACCCGATATGTTCGGGCTGTAGCGAGTGCAAAAGTCTGCGTATAGATGTAGAGCGCTTCAGACCGAGCAGATCGCAGAAAAAGGCGATAAAGCGAAACAGTGCCACGAGAATGGCCGTAGCCACACCTTCGGCGACGAAGCTGCATATAGAGCTCTACAACAGATACCATCTGTGGAAATCCCGTAAGGATGGATGGAAATATAGAGAGATAGATATCGTCGAGTATTACGAAAATTTCGTCGCCGGTGCCCATGAGTTCGGGAAAGAGGTACTATATTTCATAGATGGCAGACTGGCGGGGGTCGATCTCGTCGATATCGTCGAAGATGGTCTCAGCGCCATATATTTCTACTACGATCCCGATTTCGCCAGATACTCTCTGGGGATCTATTCGCTCATCTATCAGATAGAGGCGGCGCGGATGATGGGACTGAGATATATCTATCTCGGATACTGGGTGGATGGGTGCAGAGCCTTCGCCTACAAGACCAGCTTTGAGGGGCTGGAGATTCTCGATGGTTTCCCCTCGCAGGACGAAGAGCCCCTATGGATGGATTACGGCGAGTATCTCGATAGGGTGAGCAAGAGGGGGGTATAGGGTCGAGCCATGTTGTAGAAGCTCGAAAGAGAGCCCTTTTGCCATCTTCGAGCTTAGACGATTTTATAATGAGTTGCCCGGAATCTACGAGCTTAAAGCCTCATACCAGGAGAGAGTTTTCTGTTGGCATTGACGGAAATATCGTAATTGGCCGCGATGAGTCCCGCCGAAAGGGCATCTATGGCATACCTCCCTATCATCGCGGCATTGTCGGAGCAGTATTGCAGCTGTGCGGTGTGCATCTTTTTGCCGTAATCGCGGCATAGTCCGCCGAAGGCTTCCCGTATGGCCATATTGGCGCTCACCCCTCCGACCAGGGCGAAATTCTCCATCTTATTGGCGGCGAATATCTTTCTGCACTTCTGGACGAGGTGGGAGATTACCGCTCTCTGAAAAGAGGCGGCGAGGTCGCACCTGTCCCTGTGACTCATCGCATCCGCTCCTCCGAGCTCCTCTATCGTGAGTCTCACGGCATTTTTGAGTCCGGAGAGAGAGAAGGCGAGCAGAGGTGAGTTTTTCAGCGGTACCGGAAGAGGGAAGCGCTCCCCGTCGCCTTCGGCGGCGAGCTTCTCCAATATAGGTCCTCCGGGGTAGCCAAGCCCCATCATCTTGGCGGTTTTGTCGTAACTCTCCCCCACACTGTCGTCCATGCTGCTGGCCAGAATCTCCATATCGTCCAAGGCCCGAACCGCAAGCACCATCGTATGACCACCCGAGACGAGCAGAACCAGCATCGGCATAATCGTCTCCTTCTCTATGAAGAGCGAATAGATATGCCCCTTGAGGTGATGAACCGGTACGAGGGGAACTCTTCTGAGCATGGCGAAAGTCTTGGCCATCATCACCCCTTCGTTCAGAGTGACCGACAGTCCCGGTTCGTTGGTGACGGCTACGGCGCTTATATCTTCGAGATATGGCAGGACCGACTCCAGAAGCCGGGGCAAAGCGGCGGCGTGCAGTCTGCTGGCAAGCTCGGGGACGACTCCTCCATATGCGGCATGTTCGCTCTCCTGCGAAATTTTTCTATGAAGCAGGAGCCTGCCGCCCTCTATTTCGCTAAGCGCTATGGAGCTGTCGTCGCAACTCGATTCTATACTCAATACAAGAGACACTCTAATCCACCTCTCTTTCGATACTCTCTTTGGATGCATCCGCTCTCAGGACCATATCTTCGAGCCATCTCCACTCGCCATAACCGCTCTCTTCGTTTATATGTCCCGCACCGGGGATGATTTTAAAATCACTGCTGTAACGGTAGGCCAAGTCCCGGGCCTCTTCCACAGCTATCCACGGATCATTGTCCGATACGATGAGCATGGAGTAGTCGGCATATATGCTTTCCGGTAGAGGAGCGGGAAAGAAAGTTGCGATAGTTTCATGTTCGGTATGCAGGCTCGGGGGCGAGACCATGAAGAGACGGGATACCGGTTTGTGCAGCACTCCCTCTTCACAGAGATGGAGCCAGAGCGTATTGGCCAGCGAGTGGCACACTACGGTATCGGGTGCGAAATCTCTCAGCAGAGGTGTTACCTCTCTTTTCCATCTCCCCAGCGATGGGTAGTGTGGATGCTGAATGAGCGGGAAGGAGAGCGTACCGTACTCTCTTGCGAGCCTGCACGCCAGAAAGGCCTGCCAGTGAGGATGATCCGAACCGCCCCAGCCATGGAGTATAAGCACTCTCTCACGCACCTGCTCTCACCTCCCTGTCTATCTCGAAGACCTCATCTATACTCTCCGGTTCCCTATCGGAAAATCTTCCGTAGATTTCGAGTATATCGGCGACGAACTCTCCGAAACTGCTCTCTCCCTGCCTGAATCTCTCCATCGCGACTTCGTTGGCGGCATTGAGTACGGCTCCCATTTTGGGTCTGGAGAGTATCTCCTCTCTCAGCTGCCAGAGGGGATAGCGCTCCTTGTCTATCTCCTCGAATTCGATGGGAGCTATCGATAGCGGGTCCAGAGGGGGGACGATCTCCTCATCTACCTCCCCTCTGAGAGCGAAGGCTATGGGGAGCTTCATATCGGTGCCGGCGAGATGGGCGGTCATGGAGCCGTCGGGAAACTGCACCATGGCATGTATGAGAGAGCTACGCTCTATAAAGGCGTCTATATTTCCCGTATCGAAGAGCCATCTCGCCTCCAGAAGCTCGAAGAGTTTGTTCATCATGGAGGCACTGTCTATCGTTATCTTCTCCCCCATCGACCAGTTGGGATGCGCCAGAGCCTCACGATATGTGGCTCTGTAGAGCTCCCCGAGGGGCATATCGCGCAAAGCGCCTCCGCTTGCCGTGATATAGAGCGCCTTCGCCCTTCTCTTCCCCAGAAGATACCAGAGTCCGAAGTGTTCGGAATCTATCGGGATGATTCCGCTTCTATCGAGAAAGGCACCGGCCGCCACGAGAGACTCCTTGTTCGCCAGCGCCACCTCTCTTTTCATCTCCAAAGCTCTAAGAGTCGGTGCCAGACCGGCATAGCCGACCATCGCATTTACCACAAGCGGACTTTCCGTATGTTCGAGCATACGAAGCGCCGCATCCTCTCCGCTGAAGATACGGGGAAAATCGAGTTTCGCCGCCGCACTCTCGTCGGCGACGGCCACATAGCGGGGAGAGAAAAGCTCTATCTGCTTCGCCAGAGACTCTATATTGCTCCCTACGGCGAGAGCCTCCACCTCTATATCGAAGCGGCGGCATATCTCGAGCGTATTTTCACCTATGGAGCCGCTCGAACCGAGTATGACGACGGAGTGCATACTACGCACCCATCAACCTGAGAGAGGTATAGAGTACTACGGAGGCGAAGAGGTATCCGTCTATACGGTCCAGCACTCCGCCATGTCCAGGCAGAATCTCTCCGCTATCCTTCACTCCGGCCTCTCTTTTGAGATAACTTTCGAAAAGGTCGCCGAAGACTCCCGCCACGGAAGCGGCGAAGGATATCAATATCGCGCTCAAAAATATCTTGCTCGTAGCAATCATCATTATCGTTCCACCGACAGTACCCAGCGCCACACCTCCCGCTACGCCTTCGAGCGTCTTGTTGGGAGATGTGGGGCTGAAGGGGCGCCTGCCCAGACGCCTTCCCGTATAGTAGGCTCCCACATCGCTCAAAGCCACTATCACAAGTAGCCAGAGCAGAGACTTCATACCGTAGTCGCTGTATAACTGCCAGGCGAAGACGATGCCTGCGCTAGGGTAGAGAAGCGCCAGAGCATTGTGCGAAAAATCGGCTTTTTTATATGCTCCAATGGCCGCGAAGAGGATAAGAACGACGAAGAGAAGCTCTCCCGGATGGGGATAGAGCGGTGTCAATATCCAGAGAATCAGGGCCGAGGGGAGCAGATATCTCATATCTGCTCCAAGCAGTGCGGCACTCTCTTGCAGAGCGAAGTATAGAACCGTGCCCAGCGCCAACCATGTCAGAAGCCCGTTGTCCGCCACCCCTATTGCGAAAACGGCTACGAGCAGCACTATCGCAGTTTGCCATCTTTGGGAATGTTCGCCAATGAAATCCATATGAGCCCTCTCCTGCGCTTTTTTCGTAATTATACCCTTCTATCCTCCGGGAGCGGCTGGATACTATCTGCCGCTCCTGGAGTAGCGTCCCATCGTCGACGCCTCTTCGATGATATGTCCCTTCATCTCCTCTTCGAGTTTGCGGGCGGAAGCTCCTTCCCCGATGTGGGGAGAGATATCCAGAGCATAGAGTTTTATGAAGTAGCGATGCTCTCCCCGCGGCGGACACGGACCGCCATAAGCGATATTTCCGAAATCGTTCACTCCCTCTTTTATACCTCTATCTTCGAGCTTCGCACGGCTCAGCCCCTCTTCGAGCCCTACGAGATTGGCGGCAATCCCATAGAGTACCCAGTGGATGAAGGTGCCCGAAGGTGCATCGGGGTCTTCCATTACAAGTGCCAGCGACTTCGTACCCTTCGGTATATCCCGAAAACGCAGGGGGATGGAGAGATTTTTGCCCATACAGCCATATTTGCGCGCAATCCTGCCACCCTCGGGAAAAGCCGGAGAGTATATCTGCATCTTCGCATGGAGTTCGGCGACGCAGAGCGATACGACGAACAGCCAAAACAGAGCTCTATGTTTCACCATCTTTTCAACCTTTCGACTCTTTTGCATAACCCGCTTTCGGCGATTATAGCACATTCGCATAGAGTCCGAAAATCTCGATGAAGTCTCAGATGGTATAATTTTTGGAAAAAAGAGAGGTGTCTATAGATGAGCCGAACGAGAGAGGCCTTCGAAAAGCTTTTCGCCAATGAGATGGAGATGGAGGAGGCGAGAGATTTTCTGATATCGCTATATGAAAAGGGAGAGAGCGTAGAGGATATAACGGATGCGGTGGAGGTTATGCGCTCATACTCCGTCGAGCTCCCCATAGACGACGAGCTGAAGGAGAGGGTGATAGATATAGTGGGTACGGGAGGAGACAGGAGCGGCAGTTTCAATATCTCCACTACGGTCTCTCTGCTCGTCTCCTCGCTGGGTGCCGTCGTGGCCAAGCACGGCAACAGAAGTATAACGAGCCGTTCGGGCTCGGCCGATGTGTTGGAGGCTCTGGGTATGAACCTCTCTCTCGGAGTACAGGAGCAGGTGAAGATGCTTCAGGAGAGCGGGTTTTGCTTTATATTCGCGATGAAGCACCATCCCGCCATGAAACATATCATGCCTGTGAGACGCTCGATAGAGCATAGGACCATATTCAACATAATGGGACCTCTGACCAACCCCGCGGGGGCACGGAAGTATCTCATGGGCGTCTTCTCTCCCGAATATATAGAGAAGATGGCGCAGGTACTCGCCAGAGTAGGTGCGAAAAAGGCCTATGTACTCAGCAGCGAAGACGGAATGGACGAAATAAGTATAAGTGCGGATACCCACTGTTGTCTTCTGGAGAATGGAGAGATACGGAAGATGACGATAAGAGTGCAGGATTACGGCTTCGATACCGCTCCGAAAGAAGCCGTCATGGGAGGCGATGCCGAAGAGAATGCGAAGATAATCCATGAGATATTCTCCGGAGAGAGGGGCCCAAAAAGAGATATCGTGGTGCTAAACGCCATCTTCGCACTGCTCGCCGACACAATGGCGCGGGATGCGAAAGAGGCGAAAGAGATGATAGAGGAGTCGCTCGAGAGCGGCAGGGCGCGAAAGCATCTCGAGAAGGTGCTGGAGCTCTCACGAAAGCTCTCCTCCTGAAGATGTCGGAAATATTCGCCCAATACTCCCGCCTCGAAGAGCTCCCCGGGCTCGTAGAGAAGATAAAGAGTCTGATACCTTCCGACGCCGTGATAGCTCTAAAAGGAGAGCTTGCCGCGGGCAAGACCACATTCGTAAAGAGCTGGGCGAAGAGTGAAGGGGTGGAAGATACGGGCTCTCCCACCTTCTCCATCCAGCATATCTACGGCGAGAGGTTCAGACACTACGACCTCTACCGCAAAGAGTTCGAAGAGCTCTACGAAACAGGGCTCGTGGAGGAGTTCGAAAAGCCGGGTCTGCACTTCGTGGAGTGGATGGACGAGAGGCTCGGGAATCTGCTCCTTGCGGGCGGTCTGGAACTCTGGGAGATAGAGATAAGCCCTTTTGAAGAGGGCAGGATATATAGAGTGAAGAGGATGGATGAATAGACTCGAAGCGCAAAAACTGACCAAAAGAATAGGCAAAAAGACGATAGTGCACGACATCTCTCTGAAGATTGAGAGTGGTGAGATTGTAGGTCTGCTGGGCCCCAACGGCGCGGGAAAGACCACGACCTTCTATATGGTGTGCGGACTTACGGATGCCAGCGAGGGCAGAGTAGTGCTCGACGGAGAGGATATAGCCTCCATCCCTCTAAGCGGAAGAGCGAAAAAGGGTATAGGATATCTCCCCCAGGAGTCGAGCATATTCAAAGACCTTAGTGTAGAAGAGAATCTTCTCATAGCCGCCGAAGCCACGAGATACGACAAAGAGGAGTCGAAAAAGAGGATAGACGAACTGCTGGAGCTTTTCAATGTGGAGCCCATCAGGGAGAGGCTCGGATTCAGACTCAGCGGCGGGGAGAGACGAAGAGTGGAGATAGCCAGAGCCCTCGTTGCAAGACCCAAGTTTCTACTGCTGGATGAACCTTTCGCCGGTGTGGATCCCATCGCCGTACTCGATATACAGTCGATAATAAGAGAGCTCGCCGATATGGGCATAGGGGTACTCATTACAGACCACAATGTAAGAGAGACTCTGGGTATCTGCGAGAGAGCGTATGTCATGAGAGAGGGGCAACTGCTTGCAAGCGGTACGAGCGACGAGATAGCCAACGACAGCAGTGTCCGAAAATATTATCTCGGAGAGGGATTCGTATTCTAAGCTATATCTCCACCGAGCTGCTGCCTATTCTAAGACCGGGCAGGACTATTCTGCCCACTCCGTATATATCTATGAGCAGCTTGAAGGGCTGTCGTACACTTCGGGCTCTGTTCTTGAAAACGAGAGGAAAGATCTTGGCCTCTCCCGACTCTATACGAAAATTGGGAAGAGAGCACCCTCTCAATCTATATTTTCGCCCCCGCGCATCCACAAGTCTTATATCACTTCTGGAAAAATCGAGATCGAAGTGATCGTTTTCGCTTCTAAATTGCACCAAAACGACCACATCTCCACCCCTGTTGCTGACATCTTTGACAAACAAAGAGAAGTTGTCGTTTACAATATGATCTATTTTGTGACGACAACTCTTTCGTATATCCTTCGCAACGGAGATTTTGTCGCTTTTCGGATAGAATCGAGCCGCCTCTTCCAGCTCGGAAGCCACCAAGGGAAAAGATAGAACAAATGACAATGCAATGAGAATCACTCTATCCATCTCTCCCTCCTTTTTTAAAATGCCATTATAACCGATATTATGACAAAATTTCTCCCCTCTGCTTTTATAGTAGATAGGGCTCTGTCTCTCTTGTGAACTAAAAAGTGTAATTCATGACAAAATGCCTGTTATGTCCTTTGCGAAATCTCTATTTCGCTTCGCTCTTGCCGGCTCTCACCCCTCTTGGGACTCTGTGGTGCGCAGTATCTCTTCGACCGATATTCGTGAGCCTTTGCGTTTGGCTTTGCAATACTCCACTATCATACCGTGGGAGCGTGCGTAGCACTGTGCTCTGCAAAGAGAGGGGAATAGCTCTTCGTATCTTTCGTATATACCCTCGACAAACCATTGCGCAATCTCGTCGTAACCCTCCATCGTGAAAGCGAGAGCTCTCAGCAGGCGTGCGGTATAGGAATCTACCACGAAGGCCTCTTTGTAGCAGGCGTAGTTGAGTATCGCGTCGGCACTCTCGGGTCCGATTCCGCGGCGTTGCAAAAGCCACTCTCTATCTACAGCCTGTGCGAAATTTTCGAAAGTAGAGAACTCTTCGAGCATCTTTTGCGCGAGTTCACGAAGTGCCCGTGCCTTGTTTCTATAAAAGCCGCTGGGGCGAATCGCCTCTTCGAGCAGCCTTCTATCGGCATTCGCCATCGCATGGAGGGAGAGAAGTTCGAGCTTCTCGAGATTTTCGAGAGAGATTTCCACCCTCTCCCATCTCGTATTCTGCGTGAGTATGGCTCCGACTACGGTTTGGAATGTGCCGCTTGCAGGCCACCACCACTCGTCTCTTTCGGCCCTGTCGTATCCCAGACGCTTGAGGATAAGAAGGAGCTCGAAGGAGTCTCGAAGCATCCCGCTATCGCTATCTGCCGCAGAAGGGGAGTACGGCGCTCGCCCAGGTCAATCCGCCGCCGAAGGTGTCGAGCAGCATCATATCGCCGTATCCAAGTCTCCCCTCTTCATATATATCGTTAATAGCCATGGGAATCGAGGCTGCGGATGTATTGCCGTATTTGTGCACGGTAAGCACCGTCTGCTCGGTCGTCATCCCCAGAGAGTCACCCACGGCTTTTATGATTCGGTAGTTGGCTTGATGAGGAATGAACCAGTCAATGTCGGATATCTCTATTTTGTTCTTTCTGAGTATCTCTTTTACATCTCTTGTCAGGGTCTTGACAGCCAGCTTGAAGGTTTCGTTACCCTTCATCTTGACATATTGTAAACCCTCCTCGAGTGCTTTGGCGCTCGCAGGATTGACACAGCCAGGAGAGGGGGTGATGAGAAAATCCGCATATGAGCCGTCGGCGCTTGCGTGAATATCGACTACCCCCTCTTCCGGGTCTTCCACCGCCGATATCACGGCCGCACCGGCACCGTCTCCGAAGAGAATGCATGTGCTTCTGTCGCTGTAGTCCACTATCGAGCTGAACTTCTCCGCACCTATGAGTAGGACATTTCGTTTCATCCCCGACTCTATGAAGGCTTTGGCTATGCTCAGCCCGTAAACGAAGCCGCTACAGGCCGAGGAGATATCGAAAGCCTGCACACTCCTTATTCCGAGTTTGTCGCTGATTATACAGGCGGTGGAGGGCATATTGAAGTAGTCGGGTGTTACGGTGGCACAGATAACGAGGTCTATATCCTCTTTTTCGATGCCTGCCCTCGCTATGGCATCTCTCGAGGCGTGAACGGCCATATCGCTGGTGTATTCATCTTCTGCAGCGATATGTCTCTCTCTGATACCGGTGCGTTTGACTATCCAATCGTCACTTGTATCGACCATCTTTTCGAAATCGCTGTTATTCAGTATCTTTTGCGGTACATATGCGCCGATTGAGCGCATAGAGGCATATTTGAGCGTATTTGACATAATACTCCTTCGGCATTACGGGCAAAAAGCCCGAAAGCAATAACTTATTCTACCACAAAGCCGCTTTACTCATTCGGAGGAGCTTTTCTGCTCTTCGTTTCTGAGGAGTATCTCTTCTATCTTTTTGTTTACATCCGAGCGGGTGTAGTTGATAGCTTGGAAGATGGCGTTTTTGATAGCCTTGGCGTTACTGCTGCCGTGGCTTACGATGGCACATCCGTCTATTCCCAGAAGAGGTGCACCGCCATATTCGGCGTAGTCTATCTGCTTTTTGAGCTTGTCGAAGACCTTCTTTTTCATAAGCAGCGCCCCTATTTTGGCGGGCAGGGATTTGCGTATCTGCTGTTTCATCAGGGTAAGAATCGTAGAGGCTACCCCCTCCCCTGTCTTGAGTAGTACATTTCCCGTGAAACCGTCGGTGACCACCACATCGACACTCGCGTTGAATATGTCTCTGCCCTCTACATTCCCTTTGAAGCCGGGAATGCGCTTGAGCATATGAAAGGCCTCCTTGGTCAGATCGTTACCCTTCGTATCCTCCTCGCCGTTGGAGAGAAGCCCTACTCTCGGATGCGATATACCCATCACCTCCTGTGCATAGGCCTCTCCCATCGCGCCAAATTCGTAGAGATTTTGAGCCTTGCAGTCAACCACGGCTCCCACATCGAGTACCAGAGTCTTGTTACTGCCGGTATTTGGCATCAGAGTCGCGAGTGCCGGCTTGGAGATATGGGGGAGTCTTCCTATTCTCAGAGTGGCGAGGGTCATCGTGGCTCCGCTATGGCCAGCGGAGACCACGGCATCGGCTTCGCCGTTTCTCACCAATTCGACGGCCTTGTAGATGGTGGACTCTTTGCGCTTGAGGGCGTTTGTAGCTTGGTCGTGCATATCTATCACATCATCGGCTTCGACAATCTGTACATTTTCGAGATAGTATTGTGGTATATAGGAGAGAATCGCCTCTTTGTCGCCTACGAGAATAGGCACAAATCTTCGTTCATCCATCGCCTGGATGCAGCCCTCTATTATCGGTTCGGGACCGAAGTCCCCTCCCATCGCGTCGATTGCGACGCGAACGACTCTGTCGGAGGTGGACATCAGTCTTTGTATTCGCCTGTAGTGAGGTTCATACGGTGGGGCATTCTCCATGTGCCATCACTATCTTTTACGGGGCGGGGGAGAGTCACTTTGTAGTGTGTTCTTCTCTTGGCCGCTCTGGTTTTGCTGTTTCGTCTCTTTGGTACTGCCATTTCATATCCTTTCTATTGTTTTATATCGATCAAAATTCCAACTCTTGAGCCTCATCCCGCTCACTGCATACGGGGCAGTAGTGGTATTCGGCCGTCATGGCGTTGATTTCGCTCTCGATGATGGAGGCGATATCTATCATCCCATCGGGAAACTCCATGATGTCGAGGTCGTTACGACCCTCGACCGCCACCTCGCTTAGAGTCAGTTTCAGGGGGCTTTCCACTCTCTGGAGATACTCCTCTGCGCATCTGTCGCAAATCATTTCGACTTCGCCTTCGAGGGTGGAGTCGAGCTCTACTTCATGGCGTGATATCTTCAGCAGACTCCCTTTCAGCCTGCACCCCCGCAGAGTCTCTTCGAACTCGATGGGGGTTTTGCCGATTTTGGCGAAAGAGATTTTCATCTTCGCCTATTCCTCAGAGTATCTCTCTCCTGGAAAAGAAGAAGGCTATCTCTATCTTTGCATTCTCGAGAGAGTCGCTCCCGTGCACGGCGTTGGCATCTATACTCTGTGCGAAGTCGGCACGGATAGTGCCAGGTGCCGCCTCTTTGGGGTCGGTGGCTCCCATGAGCTCACGGTTTTTGGCTACCGCGTTTTCACCTTCGAGTACCGATACGACTACCGGTCCAGAGATCATGAACTCTACGAGCTCACCGAAAAAGGGGCGCTCTTTGTGTACTGCATAGAACGCTTCCGCATCCGCTTTGCTGAGTTGAATCTTTTTCATGGCTGCAACTCTCAATCCGTTACTTTCGAATCTGTCGAGAATCTTGCCCACTACATTTTTTGCAACCGCATCCGGTTTTATTATCGATAGAGTCTGTTCCATTGTGGAAAATCCTGCATAGTAAAATTTTTGGATGTAAAGATACCTTAAAAAGGATTAAAGTTATATTAAAAATATGAAAAAGAGAGCTTTTCCGGCAGAGCGCCGGAAAAAACGAAGCAGTTAGTCTTCGATTACGGGAGTGTGATTTTCTCTCGCCTCGGCAGAGATGTTGTCACGGCAGGTAGCACCTTCGGCACACTCCGACCAGACTATACATCCCTCCGTAGGACATGCCTCCGCACAGGCGGGAGTGTCATGATAACCTACACACTCGACACACTTATCTGCATATACATAGTATGTATCTTCACCCGTCGGGTTATCGTCCTCGTCAACGATAGCTTCTACGGGGCACTCGTCGATACATGCCGCGCATTTAATGCAAATATCGGTAATCATTACTGCCATATTGTCTCCTTTTAGATTTTATGTTTCACACTATATCACAAGATTTTTAAACAACTCTTTAATGGCTCTCTTTTTGTGAAGAGGGTACTTCGTTTAGCTCCATTCCCCACATCTTCAAGCCGCCACGGGCCATTTAGAGGCCGAGATAGGATCTTATCTCTTCGACTCTGTCTCTCCTCTCCCAGGTAAATTCGTCGAGCTCTCTGCCGAAGTGTCCGTAGGCGGCCGTCTTCCTATATATAGGTCGGAGCAGGTCGAGGGCCTCGATTATACCTGCCGGTCTGAGGTCGAATATCTCTCTGACACAGCTTTCGAGCCTCTTCTCGTCCACCTTCGCCGTACCGTGCGTATCCACCATCACCGATACGGGCTCCACCACGCCGATGGCATAGGCTATCTGGATCGTTACCCTCTCGGCCACATCGGCGGCGACGAGGTTCTTGGCTACATATCTCGCCGCATACGCCGCCGATCTGTCCACCTTCGTAGGGTCCTTGCCGGAGAAGGCTCCGCCTCCGTGGGGGCAGCTTCCGCCGTAGGTATCGACTATTATCTTCCTGCCCGTAAGTCCCGCATCTCCCTGCGGGCCGCCTATGACGAAGCGTCCCGTCGGGTTGATGTGATATACGGTTCCAGGAGAGAGGAATTCTGCCGGTATGACCGTCTTTATCACCTCTTCTATCACATCGGCGTGCAGTCTCTTCTGCTCCACTTCGGGTGCGTGCTGGGTGGATACGACGACAGTCTCTACCGAAACGGGTCGGTCATCGACATATTTTACACTCACCTGTGCCTTCCCGTCGGGGCGTAGATAGGGGAGAGTCCCATCTTTGCGTACCTCAGCGAGCCGCTGGGTGATTTTGTGTGCCAGCAGTATCGGCAGAGGCATGAGCTCGGGTGTCTCTTTGCAGGCATATCCAAACATGAGCCCTTGGTCGCCAGCACCCGTCTCTCCGCTCGCCTGGTCCACACCCTGGTTGATGTCGGGGCTCTGTTCTCCCACGCCGTTGAGCACTCCGGCACTGCGATAGTCGAAACCGAAAGAGGCATCGGTATATCCTATCTCTCTTATCACCTCTCTCGCTATATCCTGCATGGGTGCGTAGGTGTGTGTCTTGAGCTCGCCCGCTATCACACAGTATCCGTTGCTCAGCAGCGTTTCGCACGCCACTCTCGCGGCCTTGTCTCTCTCTATTATATAGTCGAGAACGGCATCGCTTATCTGGTCGGCCATCTTGTCGGGATGCCCCTCGGTAACCGATTCGCTGGTAAAAATATACTCTTTAGCCATCTATATCTTTCCTTTTTCCAAAGTTTTTTCCACTCTCTCGGCCAGCTGGACGGGGAGCAGTCCGAGAGACTCCTCCACCATCTCCGTCCTGCCGTGGGTGATGAAGCTGTCGGGATATTCGAAGCTCACTATCTGCGGTTTCGCGCCGCCCATAGATTCGAAAAACTCCTCGAGTGCCGAGGCTACGCCGCCGGCTCTCGCCCCATCGCTGAAAATATACCATTTTTCGAACTTTTTCGAGAGCCTTTCGAGCATCTGCCCATCCAGAGGCTTGACGAAGCGCAGGTCGAGCAGGGCTATATCTCTCTCTTCGAGTATCTTGGCAGTTTCGAGCGCCCTGCCGGTACCGTTGCCGTAACCCACGAAGAGAATCTCCCCCTCCTCCTTCAGCAGGTGGGATTTTCCCGTTTCGTAGTCTGGCACATCGAAGTCGTCGCAGATGAAGGCTCCTCTGGGATATCGTATGGCCAGTGGAGAGTCGTAGTCCACCGCGAAAGAGAGGGCCTTTTTGAGCGAACTTTCGTTGAAGGGTGCCATGAGTGTCATATTGGGTATCGTTCTGAGATAGGAGATATCGAAAGCGCCCTGGTGTGTCTCTCCATCCTCTCCGACTATTCCCGCCCTGTCTATGGCGAAGGTCACAGGCAGATTCATCAGGGCTATATCGTGAATCACCTGGTCGTAGGCTCTTTGCAGAAAGGTGGAGTAGATGGCACAAAAGGGTTTGAAGCCCTCTTTCGCCAGAGGTCCCATACTGGTGACGGCGTGCTGTTCGGCTATGGCCACATCCCAGAATCTCTCGGGGAACTCCTCCAAAAGCGGGGATAGTCCCGTCCCTCCCGGCATAGCGGCGGTCACTCCCACAATCTTTTCGTCGTCTCTTGCGAGCTCCAACAGGGTTTCCGAGAAGATCTTCGTCGCGCTCTTGCGACTACCGCCGCCTATCGCCTCACCACTCTCTATATCGAAGGGTCCCACTCCGTGCCAGCGCTCCTGAGATCCCTCCGCCGGTTTGTAACCCTTGCCCTTGACTGTCTGAGCATGGACGATGACGGGCTTGTTCATCTCGTAGGCGATTTCGAGAGTCTCTATAATAGAGGAGATGTCATGACCGTCTATGGGGCCGATATACTCCACCCCCAACTCTTCGAAGAGTATTCCGGGAGTGATGAGGCGCAGAGACTCTTCGAACCTCTTCGCCATGTAGGCGGCACTTTCGGGTAGATGCTCCAAGAGGGATTCGGTGCGCTTCTTGAGCTTCTGATAGAGTGGTCCGGCCATCCCCTTGGAGAGGTATCTGCTTATCGCCCCGATGGGTTTGGCTATACTCATTTCGTTGTCGTTGAGGATGATGACTACGGGATATTTCCTCTCTCCCAATTCGTTGAGGGCTTCATATACCATCCCCGCACTCATACTGCCATCGCCAATCATCACTACGGGGGTGCGCTTCTGGCCTGCGAGTCTGATGGCCTTGGCCGCTCCCACCGCGAGAGAGATGGATGTTGAGCTGTGGCCTGCCTTGTAGTAGTCGTAATCGGACTCCTCTGGAGAGGTATATCCAGAGATACCGCCAAACTCTCTTAGTGTCCCGAAACTCTCCCATCTGTCGCTTAAGAGTTTGTGTGCGTAGGATTGGTGCGATACATCGAAAATGAAGGGATCTCTCTTCGCGTCGAAGACATAGTGCATGCCGATTATGAGCTCTACCGCTCCGAGTGTCGAGCTCAGATGGCCGCCATTTCTGCTCACTGTCTCCAGAATCTTGCGCCTTAACTCTCCCGCAAGCTCTTCGAGCCTGTCGATATCGTAGTTTTTTATATTCACTGTCTTGTGGACTCCATCATCTTTCTGATTGCGGATGTGATGAGTCTCCTTCCAGAGACGGAATCTATCCTCTTTTTCAGAAGCTCGTTCTCTTTCAGAAGCTCATCCATCCACCTATCGTCTATGTGTCGGAAAAAGTCGAGTGTCGCCATATGCGCACTTCTCTCCTCTTCGAGCGAGAAGTCGGGCAGGGGCAACTCTCTCTCCTCTTTTCCGAGACTCTCTATCGGCTCTATCTTCCTCATGAGAGCGCCTCTTGCAAGACTTCGAAAAGTCTGTCGTTCTGTTTCGGGGTACCGACCGTTATTCTCACTCCGTTGATTCCATAGGAGGAGAGGTCTCTGATTATCACACCCCTTTCGAAGAGATAACGGGCGATTTTGCCCGACTCTCTATCCTCCCCGAAGAGATAGCTTATGAAGTTGGTACTGCTCTCTATATACTCTATACCGTTTCTATCGGCGAACTCTTCGTATCTGCCTATCTCTTGCGCATGAATCTTCAGGCTCTCTTGCACGAAAGCTTCATCTTCGAGAGCGGCAAGGGCGGCGGCGAGAGAGAGGGTGGTGATATTGAAGGGGGGCCTGATTTTGTAGAGGGCCGATATCAGCTCTTTGCGCGCTATACCGTAACCGACTCTCATACCGCCGAGTCCATAGGCTTTGGAGAATGTCCCGAGATAGAGTAGATTGGGGTATCTCTCTATGAAGCGGGAGGGGGATACGGCATATTCCGGATTTTTCGCGGCTGCATACTCCATATAGGCACCGTCTATCACGAAGAGAGTCTTTTCGGGATTGCCCGACTCCACTATCTTCTCTATATCTTCGACCCTCATGGCGTCGCCCGTGGGGTTGTTGGGGGTACACAGATATACGATAGTGGGCTCTCTCTCCTCTATGAGGGGGATGAACTCTTCGGGCAGGTGCCTCCAGCTTTTGCTTTTGACTATATCCGCACCGTACCAGGAGGCGTAGATGTCGTACATGGCGAAACTGACTCTGCTCGTGAGTATCGATCTGCCCGGTTCGAGCAGAAGCTGAGATACGAAGGAGAGTACCTGGTCGCTCCCCGCGCCGATGATGAGCTCCTCCTCTTCGACTCCGAACTTTCGGGCGAGAGCCTCTTTGAGCTCGTACATACTGTCGTCAGGGTAGAGGTGTGCCCTATGCGCATTCGCGATTATCGCCTCTTTCACGAGGGGGGAGGTGCCGAGGGGGTTTTCGTTGGATGCCAGCTTGACGACATCTTCGGGGGCCACCCCATACTCCCTCACGAGAAGCTCTATCGGTTTGCCGGCCTCATAGACCTCTATCTCTTCGAGATACTCCTTGACGGGTAGGCGAAGCACCTTTTCAGACATCGTTACCCTCCTTGATATACGAGCCGAGGAACTTTATGGACTCTTCATGTTTTTTGAATATCTCCTCTATCTTCTCGTCGTTCTTGTGTCCGTCGAATTCTATGAAGAATATCGATACCCCTCCGACGATATGCGATTTTATCTTGGTCAGGTCTATATTGGCGTTTTTGAAATCGTTGAGGAAATCGACCAGGGCGCCTGGACGGTTGGGGAGCTTTACGAGTATCGTGCTCTTGTCGTTTCCGCTGGGAGCGTTTTCGAAATCGCTCACAATGAAAAATCTCGTACGGTTGTTGCCTTTGTCTTCGATATTCCGAAAGAGTATGGGCAGATGATAGAGTCTGGAGGCGACTTCGGCACAGATGGCCGCCGCACTCGACTCTTCCGCCGCCAGCTGGGCTGCTTTGGCCGTCGATTCCACAGGTATCTGCTCGACCATATCCAGCCCCGTATCTTCGAGAAACTGACTGCACTGTCCGAAGGCTATATCCTTGGAGTAGATTCTCTTTATATCCTTGATATTTTCAGCTTTGGTGGCGAGCACATGGTGGATATCTACCATCACTTCGGCTATTATCTTCAAATCGTAGTCGCTGAGGCAGGATATCGTATCGCTCACGATGCCGTTGAAGCTGTTCTCTATGGGGACTACGCCGAATTTGGCCTGCTTCCTGGCCACCTCCCTGAAGACCCCTTTGATGGTGTGGATGGGCAGATAGGAGCTCATAGCTCCAAATTTGCTTTCGGCCGCCTGATGGGTGAAGCTCGCTTCCGGACCGAGGAAAGCCACCCTCTCGGGCAGTTCGAAATTTCTCGCCACCGCGAAGAGCTCCATGAAAAGAGCCTCTATGGCACTGTCGTTGAGCATACCTCCATTCTCGGCGTTTCGTTTTTTGAGTCTCTCGAGTATCTCCTGCTCTCTCTCCGGCCGATATATCGAGCCTCCGGTCCTGTTTTTGAGTACTCCGACCTCGTGCACATACTTCAGCCTCTCGTTGTAGAGTTCGAGCAGTCTGTCGTCTATCCTGTCGATCTCTTTGCGCAAATCTTCAAGTTCCATTCCCTATCCCCTCTTTCGCAGATACTCTTTTTCCAGTCGTATCTGCTCTTCGAAACTCTCCCTCTCTCTGATGAGTCTGCACTCCCCTCCTTCGCAGGCCACTTCCGCCGCCCTGTTTCTGCTGTTGTAGTTTCCAGACATACTGAAGCCGTAGGCCCCCGCGCTGTGGATGAGAACGAGGTCTCCGCTTTTGGTGGGAGGAAGAGGCAGCCCCCTGGCGAGCCAGTCTCCGCTTTCGCATATGGGCCCGACCACATCCGCGGGGATGAGCTCCCCTTCCCTTTGCGAAGCGTTCAGGAGCTCCGTGCGGTGGTATGCCTTGTAGAGCGAAGGTCTGAGCAGGTCGTTCATGGCCGCATCGACTATCACGAAGCGTTTGTCTCCGTTTCTCTTTTCGTAGAGCACTTTGCAAAGCAGCCATCCGGCATTGGCAGTGAGGTATCTGCCCGGTTCGCAGACTATGGTGAGGTCGAGTCCTCTGATGGCCTCTCCTATCGCTTCGGCGTAGTCGGAGGGCTCTATGGTCTCTTCGTCGTCGTAAACTACTCCCAGCCCGCCGCCTACATCGAAGAAGCGGATATCTATATCTATGGCCGAGAGGGAGCGTACGAGGTCGGCGACGATAAGAGCGGCCTCCCGTATCGGTTCGAGCTCTGTAAGCTGTGAACCGATATGGAAATGTATGCCAACGGGCTCGAGCTGTGCGGAGTTTTTGGCGTAGATATACATCCTCTTGGCCATATCTATCTCCACGCCGAATTTGTTTTCATGCAGTCCCGTCGAGATATACGGGTGTGTTTTCGGATCGACATCGGGGTTGACCCGTATGGAGATACGGGCGACTCTCCCCATCTCTCTCGCCACACTCTCCACATGTCTCATCTCGGCTTCGCTCTCGAGATTTATCATCAGGATATCCTCTCTCAGAGCCTCGGCTATCTCGTCGTCTCTCTTGCCCACACCGGAAAAGATGATTTTGTAACTCTCGACTCCTGCGGCGAGAGCCCTTTTGACCTCTCCTATGCTGACACAGTCGGCGCCGGCACCCAAATTGGCGAATCTCTCTATGACGGAGAGGTTGGAGTTGGCCTTGACTGCATAGGCAATCAGCGACTTTCGGCCGGCGAACGCCTCTTTGAGCTTTTCGTAGCTCTCTCTCATTCTGTCGAAATCATATACATACAGCGGAGTACCGTAACGCTGCGCGAGTCTCTCGAAATCTATACTCATTCCTGCTCCCTTTTATACCCCTCGGGCAAATGAGGATATATTTTATCCAAAAATCTTGAGAGCTGGAGAATCTGAAATTTTTTCCAAAAAGTTCAAGAGACTCTCTGCCTTGTTCAGGCTCTCATGAGCGACTACGACACCATAAAGGGGGCGATTCACCCGTAGGAGAACTTCGATTTCGACAGCTCGATACGAAGTGCGAAGAGTTGTTACGATATGGCGAGAGTGAAGCCTCTGCTTTTAATCGTTTTTAATCGTTTGACACCGTTTGAAAATTATGTTACCATTGCATTAACTTTCAGAAAGGAGGTGCACCATGACCGACCGCGAGAGCTATGTAAGGTTAAGACTACTAGTCGATATCAAGTTGAAGATCGCTCCTTTTTTTGAAAAAGTCAAGCGATGGCTAATTGGGTGAATTTTAAGGAGAAAACATGGCAGTATTGCAAAATGGCACCGAAGTACTCTTCTATTTGGAGAAATTGGAACCGCTCTTAAGCAAGGTCGATCAATCGCGCACCCGAAAGCTTATGGCACTGTTCGAGCGAAGTGAAAACGGCGAAGTCAACCTTCGAAAGATACTCGAAACTCTCTACCCCGGCAAAGATGAGACAAGCGCCCTCAACGCCTTTCGTCAATATCGGTACAATCTCAGCGAAGCGGCGAAAGAGCACGATATCGCCTTTTCGCTACAGACAGACAAGCGAAAGCGCGTGCCCCCTTCCGAGCGCATCTGCTATGCGGAGGGCAACCCCTTTGCATTCGAGCGAGAACTTGCCTTCAGTACCACCGCTCAGGTACGCATAGATGAGAGTGTACCGCCAAAAGGCAAGGAGATAACGGATGAAAATCTCAAAACCTTTTTTATCTCTTATGCGCACGATGATCGGGAAGCGGTGCTTGATCTTTTACAGCGCCTTGAAAAGCATTTGAAGGCATCCAAACACTACCGCTACAAATTATGGTATGACGGAGAGATCGAAGTGGGTGAAGAGTGGAGCGAAGCCATTGAAAAAGCGATGCAAGAGAGCCACTTCGGCCTTTTTTGCGTCACTCCCTCTTTTTTAAACAGCGGTTTTATCAAAGAGACCGAACTGCCGCACTTTTTGGAAATGGACAAACCAGTCATACCCGTAGCGGTCGGCTTTATCGACTTTGAAAGACACAATCTGTTGGGGCTGGAGAAAAAGCAGTTTTTCAAGCCAAAAGAGGCGTATGCCTTATTAAGTAAAAAAAAGAAAGAGCGATACGCCTACGACCTTTTCGTTGCCATCGAAAATCGTATGAAAAAGCTTGAAGAGAACCAGAAGACAATGACAAACGAACAGCTGCGCAAATCTCTTATTCAATCACTTCAGGAAAGAGATGAAGAGACGCAAAAAACCATCGAGCCCAAAGGTGTCGAATCTACTCTGAAGAGTTCAGGATGGGAGGATAGTGTTTCGACGCGCATCGATCTGCTTCCTCGACTTCTTCATTGGTACGAAGAAGAGACTTCGATCCCGTATTGCGCTTTGTTGGGCGATTACGGCATGGGCAAAACGGTGACGGCGAAGCTGTTGGCTCTCGAAATCGCAAAAAAGCCCACTTTTTTACCACCCATTTATGTGGACTTGAGGGCGCTGGCCCCCCTTACGGAAGTTCCTTCCCTCGAAACGATTTTCAATAAACTGCTTAGCCATTATCCGCAATATCGCGGCATGGATGCCAAGCGGCTGATACGGCTGGTCAGAGATGAGGGGGCGTTGATTATATGGGACGGTTTGGATGAGGTGGGTACCTATCTAAGCGAAGCGCAAAATGTCGCTTTTATCCGAACGCTCTTTAGCGTACTTGGAGAAGAGGAGATTGAAAAAGCCAAGGGCAAAATGCTCTTAACCTGTCGTACCCACTTTTTCAGAAACATCGTACAGCAGCGCTCCATGCTGATACAAAACAATCGCACAAGTATCAGAGCCGACCATTTTCGCGTTTTCGAGATGGTTCCGTGGCGCGATGAAGAGATTAGAGCCTATCTGCGAAAACACTTGCCCGAAAATTTCGAGATCGAGCGGGCTGTGGCTTTGCTGCGCAATATCCACAATCTCGGCGAACTCGCCCAACGCCCGTTCAATCTCAGAATCCTCTCCGAAATCATTCCGAAACTCGAGCGAAAAAGAGCTTCGCAAGAGCGACTCTATGCCGTCGATCTTTACGAACAGTTGGTAGAGGAGTGGCTCAATCGCGACAGCGGCAAACACCGCATCGATCCGCTTCACAAAAAAGAGCTGATGTACCATCTGGCGCATACACTCTGGAGAGAGCAAAGCCGCAGTTGGCACATCGATGATATGGAAAGGTGGTTCGAAGCCTACATCAAAAAGAGAGAGTGGCAATCTGAAGAAAAAATTGCTCTCGAGTACCTCAAAGAGGATCTTCGTACGGCCACCTTTATCGTCCGGGAGGGAGAAGAGCGTTTTCGCTTCGCCCATACATCGTTGCAGGAGTATTTTTTGGCCAAGGCGATCTATACAGACCTGGAAGCGGGCGAAAAGGAGGTTTTGCACCTGCCCGCACCGTCGATAGAGACATTCGACTTCTTCGCCGAACTGCTCGACAAGCGCGAAAGGCGCGCTACTTTGGAAGAGACGCTCGAAGCGATCTTTTCGAACTATAACGGATTACGGAGCGATAATGCCTGGTCGCTTCTTTTGCGCCTGAACGATACTTATATACAAAAAGGCTTGCTCAAAACAAACGATATCGACCTTGGAGCGATTAATCTAAGTGACCAGACGATTCGACCTAAATGCTCCAGGCTGAGTTTGAGCGGTCTGCGTTTGAGGGGGGCGAAGCTGCGCAGAAGCCGCTGGTACGGCATCGATATGCCCAAAGCGCACTTTGAAGATGTCGCGATGCAGCAGTGCTTTATCTACGACAGTACCCTCAATGCCGCCCAATTTACAAATTGCGCACTCCAAAGTGGCGCCTTGATACGCTGCAAGCTTTTCAACTGCGACCTCTCCGCATCCGATTGCCGCAACCTTCGCATCATCGAAGCCCAAGCCCTCGGTAGTGCCAAACTGCCACAAAACCAGGCCGATTCGCGCATCGCTCCCGTTACAGAGGCGATGAAAACGCAAAATAACCTTATTTTCTGGCAAGATAATCTCGTACCGTCCCTAATAGGGCACGAAGGCTCGGTCAACGCCCTCGCCTACAGCCCCGACGGCCGCCATATCGTCTCGGGCAGTAGAGACCATACCCTTCGCATCTGGGATGCTACAAGTGGCAAGTTGCGTTACAGCTATTTTCTACTCAAGAAAAACAATTACGCCACCTTCGATGTGGAAAAAAATGCCTTTATTGCGATGAGCGATGATAGTATCGACTATATCGGCTGGAATGGCAGGATAGATGGAAGGTGGGTGACCCTACCGCCCCAGGCCCACTGTCTCCGCTACGACTCTCGCCAATGAGCTCATGAGTTCGTAGGCACTTCGCTTTCGCCATTTCGCTATGAAGTGTGAAAACTCGAGGAGTAGGAGCTTCGGTCTCGTCATATTACCGTTGTGCGGAGTTGAAGTAGGAGGGTAGAGGAGGGGAATCTCTATCTCTGTAGCTGGCACTACGAGTTCGTCGGCGGAGAGATATGCTACTATGACGAGACGCAGAACGATTTTATAAGAATGGGATGATGCAGATGAAAGAGAAGAGTATCGGGAGGATTGTAGGGCAGACTCCTCTGCTTGGGCTCGACTACCTCTCGCGCAGGTACGATGCACAGGTCTATGCCAAGGCGGAGTTTCTCAATCCGATGGGTTCGGTGAAGGATAGAGTGGCACTGGAGATGATAGAGAGGGCATTCGAGAGGGGAGAGATAGACGAAAATACGGTAGTGGCGGAGGCTACGAGCGGAAATACCGGAATAGGGCTTGCCGGTGTCTGTGCCGCAAGAGGCCTGAAACTGATAGTGGTGATGCCCGAGTCGATGAGTCCGGAGAGGAGAAAAATATTGCGTTTTCTGGGGGCCGAATTGAGACTTACGGATGCATCCGCCGGTATGGAAGGGACGCTCGAAGAGCTCGAGAGGATAGCTGGGAGTTATGAAAATATCTTCTTCCCCAGACAGTTCGAAAACCCGGACAATCCCAATGCACACTACAAAACGACGGGACCGGAGGTCTTCGAGGCGATGGAGGGCGATATAGATATCTTCGTCTGTGCCGTGGGTACAGGCGGTACGATAAGCGGTACGGGGAGATATCTGAAGGAGAGAATTCCGAAGCTCAGGATAGTGGCTCTCGAACCGGCAGGCTCACCATTTCTGAGTCAGGGGCGCAGGGGCAGCCACTCCATAGAGGGGATAGGCGCCGGCTTCCTGCCGGCCACTCTGGATATGAGCCTCATAGACGATATAGTCACGATAGAAGACGAAGAGGCGATGCAGCACTCCCGACTTCTGGCGAGAGAGACCGGGCTCTTCGCCGGGATATCTTCCGGGGCTAATCTCGCCGGGGTGGAGAAGGTTTTGGGCTCATACGGCAAAAAGGGGGCGAGGGTGCTCACGATTCTACCCGACTCCGCGGACAGATATCTGAGTACGAGACTCTTCGATATTTAGAAAAAAGGATCGATATTGCATGAATATATGTCGATACCCGGTATAGTTCTGGTGCTCCCGGGTTATGGTTTCTTCTCGAAACTCCCGAGTAGATACAATCTCTTCGCTCCATCGATATTCGCTGCAGCACTCTTCGCGCCTTCGTTTGCAGTAAGACTTCGAAGAGGCAGGCGCTATGAGAGTTAGAGCGGCGATTCTATATTTCGCTCTCCTCTCACCCCTCTGGGCGATATGGATAGCGGTACTTCCGAACGAGCTCTATTTCGACGGCAGGGCCAAATTGGGGACGCTCGGGAGTGTCGAAGCCTCCAAAGAGCTCGCTTTCGCCCTTTTTACCGGTGACAGCAAAGACGGACACACTCCGTGTAGCGACAGAGCGATAGCCGACGATATCGAGAGCTACTTCGAGAGGCTGAAAATCCCCGTACTCTATACGCCGGGAGACAACGAATGGACAGATTGCCACAGGAGAAGCTGCGGCTCGTACGACCCCCTCGAGAGGCTCGATTTTCTCAGAAGGAGATTTTTCGGCAAAAAGAGGATGCAGGGGCCAAAAGCGCCGGCGGTGGAGAGAATGAGAGGCTATCCCGAGAACAGTATATACATAGAGGATTCCGTTTTGTTCGTGACGCTGCATCTCGTGGGAAGCGCCAACGGCTTTTCGAAGAGTTGCAAAAGAGGCGGAGAAGTGTGCACGAGGATGAACGATGAGGCCAAAGCCCGCATGAGAGCGGATATCCGATGGCTCGAGAGAGCTTTTGCCCGTGCCGCCGACAGGGGCTTGCCCGTTGTGCTCATAGCTATGCAGGCAGATATCTTCTCTACGAAAAAGAGAAGAAGGATATATCGGAAGATGATAGAGACTCTGCGCAGAGAGGCCCTCCGGTTCGATGGAGAGATATTGCTGATACACGGAGATACGCATCGCTACCGTTTCGACAAGCCCCTCGAAGATGAAGAGGGCAGGAGTATAGAGAACTTCTACAGACTCGAGACCTTCGGAGGAGAGTCGCAAAACTGGATAAAGCTGGAGATAGAGGCGGGCGGGAAGGAGCCTTTCAGGCCGCATGTAATCGAGCCGGGGGAGAGCCCCTTTGAAAAATAGAGCGAAAGAGCCTCGAGGATAACGAAGCGCCATATCGGACACTCTGCCTCGTGGGCCTTCCGCCACCGGTCGGCGAGAGCGTAGAGTAGGGGACTCTCGGGAGTTTCGTATTTCGAGCGGGTATTCTCAGTGTGTGGATACGAAGTGCATCATATCTACGAGTCTGTTGCTGTAACCCCACTCGTTGTCGTACCAGGCTATCACCTTGACCGTTCTCTCTCCCACCACTCTCGTGAGGTCGGGAACGAAGGTACAGCTGTAGGAGGAGCCTATGAAGTCGCTGGAGACTCTCTTGTCGTGGTCTATCTCTATGATGCCCTCGAAGCCTGCCGCCGCCGCTTTTTCGAAGGCCTCGTTTACAGCCGCCTCGCTCAGCTCTCTTTTCAGGTTTACAGTCAGATCGACCACCGAGACATCGGCCGTGGGTACACGCATTGCGAAGCCGTTGAGGTTCCCTTTCAGATGGGGCATGACCAGACCTATCGCTTTGGCCGCTCCCGTGGAAGTAGGTATCATATTCATAGCCGCGGCTCTTGCGCGTCTGAAATCCTTTTTGTGCTTTACATCCAGAAGATTCTGGTCGTTGGTATAGGAGTGAACCGTAGTCATCAGCCCGTTTTCTATACCGAATTCGTCGTCGAGGACCTTGCAGACGGGTGCGAGAGCGTTGGTGGTACAGCTGGCGTTGGAGACAATCTCCTCGCCTTTGTAGTCGTCGGTATTGATATTCATCACATAGGTGGGGGTATCGTCTTTGGCGGGGGCACTGAGAACCACTCTCTTCACACTCCCTTTGAGGTGCTTTCTGGCCGATTCGCCAGTCAGGAAGACACCTGTACATTCGGCTACCACTTCCGCACCGGTACTGCCGAAATCGACTCTCTCTATATCTCTCTCGCTGAACATTCTGACAGCTTTGCCCGCAATCTCTATCGTTTCGGAATCTATCACTTTGGCGTCGATTCCTCTATGGACGGTATCGTACTTGAGAAGATATTCGAGCATTTCCGCTTTGGCGGTGGTATTGATGGCCACCAGCTCCATATCGTCTCTCTCCATCAGCAGTTTTATCACACACAGACCGATTCGTCCGGTTCCGTTTACAGCCACTTTTATAGCCATATATTCTCCTTTTCGATATCTTTCAGATAAAAAGATTATATCTCTTTATCCCTTTTAGCGTATTGACCCGCGGACTTTTGCCGCGGCTTCGCCGATATGTTTCGGCTTTGTAGTCGCAAAAATGGCGAAGATGGAGATTTTGGCGGGAGTTTCGCTCTCCGCTGCGATATAATTCGCCTATGAGAATAGATAAACCTTTGAGTGCACAAGAGTATCTAAGAGATAGCGAAAACGGGAAGTATGTAGAGCAGGTAGTAGAGACGATTGACAAACTGCATAGAGTCAACGGTGAGGGTGCGCTCTGCATAGCCATAAACGGTGCCTGGGGTACGGGCAAAAGCTCCCTGCTCAAAGCTCTGCAAAAGAGTTACGAAAAAAAGAAGAGCAAGACTCTATTTTTCGAAGCGTGGCGTTTCGCCGGCGAGCCCGATATCTTTTTGGCACTGCTCGAGCGGCTCTACACCATCCTCGAAGGCCCTCGAAAAGGCGCTATGCGCAAACTCATCAAGAGTATGGCGGCTGTCGCCCTGCTGGGGGCCGAGCGCTACCTGCAGACGAAACTCGAGCTCTCTATCGACAATATCACCCAAAAACTCAAACTCCTCGACAAAGACCTCGATCGGGCTATTACCCAAACGAGCCGCCAACAAGAAGAGCTGCGCAAGATACTTTCGGGGCTCGGCACAGAGAAGAAACCCTTCATTTTGCTCGTGGACGATCTCGACAGACTTGTGCCCGAGCAGGCCTATAGACTGCTCGAGCGGCTGCGCTTTTTCTTCGAAGGGGACAACAGTATCGTCATAATGGCGATCAACGACGAGGTGATCAACCGCTACGCCCACGAAAAGCACGGCATCGAAAGCCAAATGAGCGAAGAGTTTCTGGACAAGATTTTTCATTACAATTTCGAGCTGAACTACAGCGGACTCAACGCTATCCATCTCGCGGCGATAGATGAGAGAGTTCAAAAAGTATTCAGCGATATCGATTGTGAAGATCTGCCGCTGCCCCACCGCAAATGGATCAATATCACCAACCGTATCGAGAGAGAGGTGGCGAAGTTCGCTTCTCCCACAGACTCCGAACTGCGGCGAATCGTTGTAGATGCCATCCTCAAAGAGCTCTACCCCGCATTCAACCGTCTATATCGTCGGGAGCAGGATGCCCTCTTTTCGGGCGAATGCAAAGAACTGCTCAAGCGTGTTTGCGATGAGAAGAGCCATTACGGCGAAGAGCTCTTCGAGCTACTTTGCGACAAACGCTCGAAAACAGACAGAGGGCTCTGATGGCAGCGGATATCTACAAGAAACTGAGTATCCATCTTGCCGAAAGGTCCGAAACGGTTTTCGAAGCGCTGAAAAGTCAGTTTGAATCCAAAACATCGCTCTCTCATGCTGTCGAACTGCTCGAAGGGCTGCTGGAAAAGGATCTGCCCCACTATGCCGCCAGCTCTTTGCCGCGATGGGAGACGATACGACAAAACCGCGATGCATACCAAAAACGGGCTTTACTCTTTCTAAGAGAGAATGAGATGATACTTTACCCCATTTTGTGGGATGCAAATGTCGATTCGCGCCAAAAAGAGAGCCTCTTCTATCTGCTGGCGAGATATCTGCCCGAAAGCGAAGCGGGCTGTGACGCCCTTTTGCGGCTGGGAGCCATCGCACTCTATCTCTCACACAGCAAAATCGAAAGCCCGCTCGGACGATTGGCCAGGCAGGCGCTCTGCCGCTACGGGCTGCAAGCCTTCGCCAGCCTCAGCGGCCTGAAGCTATCTTGCAAAACGAGGCCCCCCTACGAGCGTATCGCGCCGTTGTGCAAAGAAGAGCCCGAGACGAGCCCCTTTCGCCAAATCTTCCTTCAAGAAGACCCCTCTAAGGAGTTTAAAGCGCAAGTCAAGGAGGCCTTGAAGGGCCTGCCATCCTTTGTATCGCAATACTTTCTTGCAACACTCCCCGACTGGCTCGAAGAGCGGAAGCGCTTCAAAATGGAGTCGGGTGGCAAGGAGGGCGCCAAGGCGCAAAATATTCTCATCCGCCACTGATTAAAGCGACCTCTCTGCCGTCAGACTCGCCAGGCGCGAAACGAAGCGCTCCCACTCCTCGCGAATGGCGGGGGCTTGGTGCATCGCGTCTTTTATGATCTCTTGTGCCTTCTCATCAGGTAGCGGTGCCCCCTTTTCAAGCCAGAATATATCGAGTATCTCTTCGGGAGCCCGGAGGCTGATGCGGGTATTGCGATAGCGCTCGAAACGCCTGCCCAAATCTACCCACAAAGCGGCCTTGGCGAGATAGCAAAGCTCCATACCCAGTGCTCTAAACTCTATCGTTGCAAAACGGGTATCGAGGCTCGCCCACCTTCTGGCAATCTCCGCCATCTCTTCATAGAGCGATGCGAGCTCTTCGAATGCCTCTTCACTCTCAAGTATGTGTGCGTAATTATTGAGTGTTTTTAAAAGATCTTCCAGATAGCCCGGATTGGCCTCGGCCAGCTTTTGGTAAATGGCCAGCGCCTCTTGGTAGAGCGCTTCAGCCGCCTCCGCTTTGCCAAGATTTTTGTAAAGATTGGCCAGGTTGTTTTGCGTCATGGCTAGCTCTCCCAGATAACCCGGATTGGCCTCGGCCAGCTTTTGGCGAATCTCCAGCGCCTTTTTATAGAGCGCTTCAGCCGCCTCCGCTTTGCCAAGATTGCTGTAAAGAGTGGCTAGGTTGTTTTGCGTAGCAGCCAGATCCCCGAGATAGCCCGGATTGGCCTCGGCCAGCTTTTGGTAAATTTCCAGCGCCTTTTTATAGAGCCCTTCGGCCGCCTCCGCTTTGCCAAGATTTTTGTAAAGAGCGGCCAGGTTGTTTTGCGTCGCAGATAGATCCCCGAGAT
>OFBU01000005.1_pt1 | contig 62400 bp, 62 predicted proteins | sample 1520681 | NCBI WGS metagenome assembly OFBU01 (sample SAMEA3696450, study PRJEB22514) | metagenome | biome: water; feature: marine; material: hydrothermal vent | place: Pacific Ocean | collected 2014-08-16 | depth 1514 m
TTCCTGTAGGCTTTCAGGAAGTGCTTGTAGATCTTCTTGAGGTTGTAGCCACAGGTCGCCAAGATTGTATTGGGCTGATCGCCAGCCCTTCCTTTGAGGAAGTTCCTGTCCATACGGTGATGCTGTTTGACATGGTGGTAGCGTCCAATCTTCAAATTGAACATGTATCGCAGGTAGTGCAGCCCCCCATCAGGCGGATCGGTCTATTGGGATGGCCGGTAGTGGAGGGATAGGCCTCTTTGAGCTCCTCTTCAAGACTCTCCAAGGAATTGTGTTTGTGATCTGATTGGGCTCTTCTAAGAACCAAAACAGCAATGGCAGCAGATGTAACTGCCAATTTAGCCGAAACGAGTTGCTCAAAGGTAAGGAATGAAGCTAAGTGCAAATTCCAAGAAAATTACTGCAGGTACGAAAAATTGGAGTGCTTCAAATAAAAAAGCATTACTATTCTTCTATGACAAAGATGATCACAAGTTGGTTGAATACAATGTCTCTGCCAACGCTAGTAAGAAGATCAGTCTGAAGTCAACTCATACCATCGCTACTCTATCAGGCAGTAGTACCACCTTGGCATTTGGAGATATACAGATAGTCTAAACACGACACTGCGTGGGGCGCGCTGCCCTGCGCTCTCTTAGAGCTCACCAAGAGTCAGGATATAGAGCGCAATCAGACTCAAATCTATCGTAAGATCCGCAAAATTGAAAATAGCGAAATCAAAACCACAATGCCAATAGATATAGTCAACCACAGCGGCTGTGCTGAATCTGTCGTAGAGATTGGAGATAGCAGCAGCGAGGAGAGCTCCCGAAGAGATAGGATGCACCCTGATGAGATTTTTGGCAAATAGATAATAGGCCATCGCCGAGATGAGTAGAGCTTGAATCCATTTGAGATACTCACCGAGGAAGGCGAACATGCTAAAAGCCACACCCCTGTTGAGATGCAACTGTAGAGATATACAGCGACTCTGCCACTCGTAGCCCTGCAAAAAGAGCTCCTTTATCCCCTGATCTATCAAAAAGACGCCACTACCGATGCCAAGAAATAGAAATATACTCCTCACTACGAGAGCTCCTTTTCGAAATATGCCACGACCCTCTTCATCATCTCATCTATCTTCCGAGGATCTCTGCCTTCGAGTAGCAACCTTATCTTGTTTTCCGTTCCCGAATAGCGGAAAAGATATCTAAGATCCGCCCCCTCTATCTCTTTGCGCAACTCTTCGAAACCATCGAGGCTCGAGAGCTCTTTTTTGGAAGATACATTCAGATTGACCAGCCTCTGCGGATAACAGTCGAAAGGATTGAAAGCCTCGCTCGCCCTCTTGCCACTCTCTACCATATAGGCCAAAGCCTGAAGTGCGCTCGATATACCGTCTCCCGTTTTGGCGAAGTCGCTAAAAATGATATGCCCACTCTGCTCACCACCGAAATTGAGCCCCTTCTTTCGCATCAGCTCCACCACATTCTTGTCTCCGACCGCACTTCTATAAAGAGCGATAGAGTGGCTCTTTAGATAGTCATCCAGAGCGTAGTTGCTCATTACCGTCGAGACCGCCCCATCGCCCTCGAGCAGCGCCCTGCTTTTGAGATAGACAGCAAGCACACCAAGCAGCTTGTCGCCATCGACGACACTGCCCCTCTCATCCACCATCACCAGCCTATCGGCATCACCATCGAGAGCTATACCGATATCGGCCCTGTAGCGCAAGACCTCCGCCGCAAGCGAAGAGGGGTGCATAGCACCACAACCCTCGTTGATATTGAAACCATCGGGCTCGTCGCAAAATAGAACCACATCGGCACCAAGCTCCGAGAGGATAGTGGGAGCCACCCTATAGCCCGCACCGTTGGCACAATCGACCACCACCCTGATACCCGAGAGTGTCAGCTTTTTGGGAAAGGAGTTTTTTATATGCACGATATAGCGACCTATCACATCGTCTATCCGTTTCGACTTGCCAATCTCGCGCCCCCTCTTCTGCCGAGAATCTATGAGCTTGCGCTCCGAATATATCCTCTCTATCTCGAGCTCCACCTCTCTGCTTAGCTTGCTCCCCTCCGCATCGAAGAACTTTATACCGTTGTCGTAGTATGGGTTGTGGCTGGCCGATATCATGATACCGGCATCGCATCTCATATCTTCGGTCAAAAAGGCTACCGCCGGAGTGGGCATAGGCCCTATCTGCACCACATCGTAACCCACAGCCGTCAAGCCCGCCACTATGGCATTCTCTATCATATAGCCGCTTCGCCTCGTATCTTTGCCCACGAGAATCTTGTTGGTTTTCGCCTGAGGGCGGAAATAGATACCCGTCGCCATAGCCAGCTGCAACGCAGCCGCGGCGCTCACCTTCTCTCCGGCCATACCCCTCACACCGTCTGTACCGAAAAGTTTCACTTATGCTCCTTTGTGCTTGAATAGCGCCTATTTTACCCAAAAGTGACAAAAACGAGACAAAAGAGCTATACACTAATGAAAAATTAATATATTTATCTGTATGATTCGCCAATCGATACAAACAAGCAAGAAGGAAACGAAGAAGATGGCAAATCACAAGTCGGCTAAAAAGCGTATCAGGCAGACAGAAAAAAAGAGAGAGAGAAACCGCTACTACAGAACGAGGATGAAAAACATAATCAAGGCAGTGAGAGTGGCGGCAGAGAGTGGCGAGAAAGAGAAGGCGATAGAGGCCTTTAAGATAGCCAATAGAGAGCTCCACCACTTCGTGAGTAAAGGCTTTCTCAAGAAGCAGACAGCATCGCGCAAAGTGAGCAGACTACACAAACTAATCAACAGTATAGACGAAGAGTGATTCTCCCCATTCGCCCCGAAGGCTCGAAAGCCTGTCGAGCCGCCCTCTCCGGCGGCCCTTTGAAACTATGATATTTATTTGACAAGCAGGATTTTGCAATATGTTCAAAGAGAGACTTCTTCCCTTTATCGAAAGATACGAAGAGATAAACAGACTACTGAGCTCTCCCGATATATCGAGCGATATCGCCAAAATGACCGAGCTGAGCAAAGAGCAGTCGTCCATCTGTGAGCTCGTGGAGAGAGCTAGAGAGTATATATCTACGATGGAGGCGATAGAGGAGAATAGAGAGTTGCTCGCAGACGAGGAGCTGGGGGAGCTCGCGAGAGAGGAGCTGGCGCAGCTGGAGCCGAAACTTCCACTCCTCGAAGAGGAGATAAAGGTTCTGATGATTCCCAAAGACCCCAACGACGAGAAGAATATCTATCTCGAACTAAGAGCGGGCACAGGCGGAGACGAGAGTGCGCTCTTCGTGGAGGATATCTTCAGGATGTATCTACGCTTCGCCGAGAGAGAGGGCTGGAAGGTCGAGATAATCAGCTCTTCCGAAGGTACCGCAGGTGGATACAAGGAGCTCATCGCCCTCGTAAAGGGCAAGAGGGTATATAGCAAACTCAAATTCGAAGCCGGTACACACAGGGTACAGAGGGTACCAGAGACCGAAACACAAGGAAGAGTCCACACTTCGGCCATAACCGTGGCGGTGATACCCGAAGCGGAGGATGTGGAGATAGATATAAAAGCCAACGAGATAAAGATGGATGTATATCGCTCGAGCGGCTGCGGGGGACAGTCGGTAAACACGACCGATTCGGCCGTGAGACTCACACACATCCCTACCGGCATTGTAGTGGCGATACAGGATGAAAAGTCTCAACACAAAAATAGAGACAAGGCGATGAAAGTCCTCAAAGCCAGAGTCTATGAAGCCCGGATGCAAGAGCAGCTGGCACAGACCTCTGCACAGAGGAAGCTACAGGTAGGCTCAGGAGACAGAAGCGAAAAGATAAGAACCTACAACTACCCCCAAAACAGAATCACCGACCACCGCATAGGATTGACAATCTACGCGCTCGACGATGTTATGAGCAACGGCACTCTCGAAAAAGTCATCGACCCGCTTATCGCCCACTATCAGGCCGAAGCCATAAAAGAGGCGGGACTCTAAACATAACCCCGACAACCCTCCAAGAGCATCGAGATGCCGAAATCGAACGGCGACTAAAGTCGCCGCCCCATAGAGTTTAAATTCACCTCGACCATCTGGGGCCGCGACTTCAGTCGCGGATTCAACACCGCAGTTCATACAAGACAACTATCGACATACAAAGCGAAAGTCCATCACCGAAGAATCAGAGGCTTCAGCCTCGCAGAGCGGTTTATGAGATAGCGCTGGCGACTGAAGAAGGGGAAGTGCTACATCAGCATACCGCCATTTACCCTCAGTGTCTCTCCCGTTATATAAGAGGCGTGATCGCTGAGCAAAAAGGCTACGGCTTCGGCGACTTCCGAGGGCTCTGCGAAACGGGAGAGCGGTATTTTGGATATGAAGCCCTCTTTTATCTCATCTTTCAAAACAGCAGTCATATCGGTGGCTACGAAACCAGGTGTGAGTGCATTGTATCTGACTCCTCTTGGGGCCGCTTCGAGGGCGAAACTCTTGGTCATCGCTATCATACCGCCTTTGCTCGCGGCATAGTTGCTCTGTCCGGCATTTCCCGTCTCTCCCACGATACTGGCCACATTCACGACCGCACCGAAACGCTTCTTGCCCATCACCTTCAGGGCTTCACGACATCCCACGAAAGCCGATTTGAGATTGGCCTCTATCACGGCCATGAACTCTTCGCTCTTCATCCTCATAGCCAGCTTGTCTTTGGTGATACCCGCATTGTTGACGAGATAGCTCAACTCGCCGTCACTCTCGACGATACTTTTTAGAGCCGCTACGAAGGCGCTCTCGTCGCTCACATCGAAGCCGATAGTCTGCGCTTCGCCGCCGGCCTCCTCTATCTCGGCCTTCACCTTCAGCGCCTGCTCCTCTGCACTCCTGTAGTTTATCCACACTTTGAGCCCCTCCGCCGCGAGCGTTTTGGCTATCTGCGCCCCTATACCTCTGCTCGCACCTGTCACCAGTACATTCTTGCCTGAAAATCTCATCTGCACTTCTCCTTTTTCTCTTTGTCGCTATTTGGCTATGAGCGATTCGCTCATCTCTTCGGGTTTTTCGAGCCCCATGAGCTCGAGCACCGTCGGCGCTATATTGTCGAGCCCGCCATGCTCTACGAGCTTTTGCACTCCGGGGGCTTTGACGAACGCCCAGACATCGCCTACGGTGTGGTTGGTCGCTACATTGCCCTTCTCGTCCATCATCTCTTCGCAGTTGCCGTGGTCGGAGGTGAGCACTACGCTGTAATCCTTCTCTTCGGCCTTGCGCATTATCATACCCAGCTCCCTGTCCACAGCCTCCACCGCTTTGACTGCGGCTTCGAAATTGCCGGTGTGCCCCACCATATCGCCGTTGGCGAAGTTCACTACGATGAAGTCGTACTCCTCATCCATCGCCTTTCTCACAGCCTCTCCCACCGCCGGTGCGCTCATCTCGGGCTTCATATCGTAGGTCTTGACCTGCGGGGATGGTATCAGCACTCTGCTCTCACCCTCCACGGGCTCCTCCATACCTCCGTTGAAAAAGAATGTCACATGGGCGTACTTCTCGGTCTCCGCCGTATGGAGTTGGCTTTTGCCCGCACGGCTGATGACCTCGGCCAGTGTATTCTCGGGCCTCTTTTTCGCAAAGAGCACCGGATAGGGGAAAGATGCGTCGTACTGCGTCATCGTCGCTATATTGAGTTCGAGCTCTGGACGGCTGAAGCTGTCGAAAGAGGGGTCCCCCAGAGCGCTCACTATCTCTCGGACTCTGTCGCTTCTGAAGTTCGCCACTATCACAGCGTCTGCGCTCTTCATCCCCTCGTACCCATCGAAAGCGACGGGGAGGATGAACTCATCCGTCACACCCTCGTCGTAACTCTTCAATATATACTGATTCGGGGTGAAGGATGTCGAGGGCAGAGCCTGCGCTATGGCTCTATACCCCTTCTGTACTCTCTCCCAGCGATTGTCTCTATCCATCGTATAGAAACGGCCTCCGATAGTGGCTATACGGATATTTTCATCCGTCACCTTCTCCACCTCCGCGAGATAGCCGGGTGCGGATGTGGGGGAGACATCCCTGCCATCGGTGATGAGATGGAGCCAGACTCTTTTGCCCATCCCCTCCACTATTTTTGCGAGGCCGAGTATATGCTCTATATGCGAATGGACTCCACCATCACTCATGAGACCGATGATATGTATATCTCCGCTTTTATCCACAGTCTGTCTGAGAGCTTCGTTTTTCGCCAAAGAGCCATCTTCGAGGGCGAGAGATATCTTGACGAGATCCTGATAGAGTACCCTTCCGCTACCTATGGTCATATGGCCGACCTCCGAGTTGCCCATCTGCCCTTCGGGAAGCCCCACACTCAGCCCGTATGTGGATACGAGGGTATGGGGTACGCTTTCGAAGAGCTTTTCGTATGTCGGTTTCCGGGCCGTCTCGAAGGCGTTCGCCCTGCTTTGTGGTTTGTATCCGATTCCGTCCGTTATTATCAGTATGCATCTATTCTCTTTCACTCCTTTACACTCCCCCTTTCCAATCTTTCATGATATTGTAGTAAAATATCGTTTCATGACTTATAAAAGATTGAAAGATTGCCATGCTGTACTATCTGCATCAACTACTCGATATCCATCTCTTTTTCTATATAAGCGTCCGTGCCGGTTTCGCGTTTTTTATCTCCTTTTCGCTCGCCCTTTTGCTGATGCCAGGATATATATCTTGGGCCACGGCCAAAAAGGCAGCCCAGCCGATAAACAAATTCGTACCGGCACACGAGGCGAAGAGGAGCACCCCCACCATGGGCGGCGCGGTCTTCATCTTCTCCACTCTCGTAGCCACCCTTTTGAGCGCGAGACTCGACAATATATATGTACTCCTCGGTATCGTCGTCATCGTGGGCTATGCCTCCATAGGCCTCAAGGATGACCTCGGGAAGATACTCAGCAAAGACAATCTGCAGGGTTTGAGCGCCAGAGGCAAAATGGCGCTTCTGCTCGCTGTAGCCGCGATAATCTCCACCGCACTGGTCTATATAGCGGATTTTCCGACAGATTTCTATATCCCCTTTTTCAAAAAGCCCCTTTTCGATATGGGTATCTTCTCCATCCTCTTCTGGATGCTCGTCATCGTCGCAAGCAGTAACGCGGTCAATCTGACGGACGGCCTCGACGGTCTGGCCACCGTACCTACCGTAATCGCCCTCGGTACGCTGGGGGTTATCGTATATCTGACCGGACATGCCGTATTCTCCCGCTATCTGCTGCTCCCCAATATACAGGGAGTGGGAGAGGTGGTTATAATCGCGGCCGCCCTCAGTGGAGGCCTTCTGGGCTTCCTCTGGTACAACTGCTATCCCGCCGAACTCTTCATGGGCGATACAGGCTCACTCGCCATAGGAGCGTTTCTCGGATATCTCGCCATACTCGGCAAGAGTGAAGTCCTCCTGATACTCATAGGAGTAGTCTTCGTCATAGAGACCGTATCGGTCATCCTCCAGGTCGGCAGCTACAAGCTGAGAAACAAAAGAGTCTTCCTGATGGCTCCGATTCATCACCATTTCGAGATGAAAAACTGGGCGGAGAACAAGATTATCGTCCGTTTCTGGATGATAGCCTTCATAGCCAATATCCTGGCACTCATCACACTGAAGATAAGATGATGCGCAAAGAAGAGCTATCCTTTTTCGGCTACGGCAAAACGACCAGAGCCATAGCCCGTCTATTCGGAGGAGGTTTCGACTTCTACGACGACAACAGCGCCGAGAGCTTCACCGACACGGAAGGCAACCGCATACACCCCTCCAGAGAGTTCGATCCGCAAAAGAGCTCCATGCAGATACTCACTCCCGGTATCCGTCCCGAGAGTCCGCTCTTGAAAAGAGCGCGAAATCCCGTAAGCGAATACGACCTCTTCCTCGATTCGTCGTATAGAGAGCTTTTCGAACTTTTCGCTCCCGGATATCCCGTCGACAAGAGCCCATTGACTATCTGGGTCAGCGGAACCAACGGAAAGACTACGACCACACAGATGCTGACACATCTTCTCGAGGAGAGGGGAGCGCTTGGCGGAGGGAACATCGGCACCCCTCTCGCACAACTCGATCCGCGCTCTCCCATCTGGGTACTCGAGACGAGCTCCTACACTCTGCACCATAGCAAAAAAGCTTCACCCGGTATATATCTGCTCCTGCCCGTCACACCCGACCATCTATCGTGGCACGGAAGCGCCGAAGCCTACGAAAGAGACAAAATCTCGGTCGTAGAGAGGATGAGAGAGGGTGAGCTGGCCCTCGTTCCCAGGGGGATGAAAGTTCCCAAAAGTGCCGCATGGGTGGTGGAGTATGCCGATATCGCAGACATAGCCTCCTACTTCGATATAGAGCTCTCTCGCCTGAAATACCGTGGTGCCTTCGCCATGGATGCCTCGCTGGCACTCGCGGTTTGTAGAACACTCTTCGACGAGTGTGACTACGAAGCGATAAACTCCTTCCAAATCGATGCCCATCGGCAGCAGGAGCTTGGAGACAGTATGGGCAGAGTGTGGGTAAACGACTCCAAGGCCACCAATATAGATGCCGCCATACAGGCTATCTACACCTATTGCGACACCCCATTGCATCTGATACTCGGCGGAGACGACAAGGGGGTCGATCTATCCCCCCTCATGGATATTCTCTCCACTATGCAGGTAAGACTCTATGCGGTGGCATCGAATAGAAAAAAGCTCGAAAGTATGGCCAAAGAGCGCAAAATCCCGGTATCGGTACACGAAAGGATTCCCGAGGCACTCGAAGAGATTGCCTCCGTAGCCGTTGAGGGAGAGACTATCCTCCTCTCCCCCGCGGCGGCCAGTCTCGACCAATACCCTTCGTATGTGGCCAGAGGAGAGGAATTCATTCGCTTCGTAAAGAGTTTAAGCTGACATTAAGAGATTTTACATATAATTGCACCCACATTTTCCAAATATCCCCGAGAGGCTCGGTAGCTCAGTCGGTAGAGCAAAGGACTGAAAATCCTTGTGTCGGCGGTTCGATTCCGCCCCGCGCCACCATCCTTCTTCCCCTTTCATTCGATTCCATTTTTATAAAGAGTATGAAATAGAGTATAATTCGCGACATGAAAAAAGAGATCTATCTATGTGCCATAAACAATCTACAAAGCGGTGCCTGCACGGAGGATTGCAAATTCTGTGCCCAGAGCCTCCGATATGGAGCCGATATCGATAGATATGGATACAAGAGCCTGGAGAGGATTCTCAAAGAGGCGCACACGGCCAAAAAAGTCGGAGCGGTAGGCTACTGTCTCGTGACATCTGGCAGAGGGTTGAGCGATAGCCGCACCGAATATATCGCGAAAGTGGCGAGCGCGCTCAAAAAGAGTTTCGAAGAGCTCTTTATCATAGCGTGCAACGGTATCGCAAGTTTGCAGCAGCTTCGCTATCTCAAAGAGCACGGAGTCGATAGCTACAACCACAATCTCGAAACGAGTCGCGAATACTATCCGCAGATATGCACTACCCACGGCTGGGAGGAGAGGTACGCAACCTGCGAAGCTGTCAAGAGTGCGGGTCTGGCGCTCTGTACGGGAGGTATCTTCGGCATGGGGGAGAGCTCTGCCGACAGAGAGAGCCTTTTGCGCTCGATAGAGAGTCTCGAGCCCGAAGCGGTACCTCTGAATTTCTATCTTCCCAATCCCGCTTTGCCTCTGAAGGAGTCGGATATCGACGCAGATGAAGCCCTGGAGATAGTGCGCAAGAGTAGAGCCTTCATGGGAGAGAGGGGTATAGTCATGGTCGCTGGCGGAAGAGAGAGGCTCTTTGCCGGGCGTGAAGAGGAGCTCTTCGAAGCGGGTGCGAATTCGATTGTAATAGGAGACTATCTCACCACCAAAGGTAGAGAAGCCCGCAGTGATCTGCAACTACTCGCAAGTCTTGGTTATGAAATAGCGACGAGCTGTCATGAGTGACGATACCATATTGATTCTCGCCCTCTCTCTGCTTATATGGCTCTCTCCCTACATAGCCAAAACGATCAAGATGCCGACCCCTCCCGTAGAGATAATTCTCGGCTCTCTCATGGCCTATTTCGGCATTCTTCATGAAAACGACTTTTTTGAACTCGTAGCCGAAGTCGGTTTTCTCTATCTGATGTTTCTCGCCGGTATGGAGGTGAATTTGAGGCAGATCGCCAAAGAGTCCGAATATCTTCTGAAGCAGGGCATTGCCTTTATCGTCTCTCTCGGACTACTCTCTCTCGCCATAGGAAGCATCCTCGATTTCAACTCCATCGTCATCATATCCCTGCCGCTCGTATCTATCGGTATTCTCGCCTCTTTATCCAAAATTTACGGGAAAGAGGAGAGATGGCTCAAGCTGGCGGTGAGCGTAGGAGTCTTGGGCGAAGTCGCCAGTATCGTCGCACTCACGATAGTGGATGCCGCCAGTACCGTCGGACTTGGAATCCCTCTTTTCGTGGAGCTTCTCTATCTCGCACTCTTTCTGATATCCATCGTAGTGCTCTATCGACTGCTGCATCTGCTCTTTTGGTGGTATCCCGAGATAAAGAGCGCTCTCATGCCCAAAATGGATACATCCGATCAGGATATACGACTGGCGATGGCTCTCTTTTTCATAATGATCTCCTTTATGCTCGTACTGCATCTCGAACTCGCCCTTGGAGCGTTTATAGCGGGTGTGGCCATTTCGGCCTTTTTCCACTACAACAAGGACTTGGAGGAGAAGATGTCGAGTCTGGGCTTCGGCTTTCTCGTGCCCCTCTTTTTCATACATGTGGGTGTCTCCTTCGATATAAAGGCGCTCGCCATACCGGGTGTACTTTCGGGTGCTCTTTTGATTACGGCGGTTATGATTTTCATCCGTCTGCTTTCGGCTTTTTATCTGAGAAAAAACGACGGATACAGAACCGCTCTGAGCACCGCCCTCGCCCTCTCCATGCCGCTGACTCTACTCATAGCCGTCGCCACCATCGGTTACGAGTCGGGCAATATAGACATTCTCGCATACTACAGATTGATTCTCTCGAGCCTCTTGGAGGTCATCATAGCGATGATTGGTATCAAATTTATCAGACCCATGCCCGATTGATGATGCGAAGCGGAGGAGAACTAAACTCTCTTCTACCTAAAGATAGTAAAATTTTCAAAAAGAGTGAAAGGTGTTGCAATGTTCGTACGATTCAGAAGACGCAGACTCTCGCCCGTGCTTAGGGATATGCTTCAGGAGAGCCACCTGCATACGCAAGATTTCATCTACCCCCTCTTCATAAGAGGCGGAGAGAAGATAAAAAAGGAGGTCTCCTCCATGCCTGGAGTCTTCCAGATGAGTATAGATACGGCCATAGAGGAGTGCCGTGAGCTCAAAAGTCTCGGCCTGAAGTCTATCATCCTCTTCGGCATTCCCGATATCAAAGATAGTGTGGGAAGCGATGCCATGTGTGAGCACGGCATAATAGCCACTGCCGTAAGAGAGCTAAAGAGGGCACATCCCGATATCTACATAGTCACCGACCTCTGTTTCTGTGAATATACCGAGCACGGACACTGCGGAGTCCTCGACCCCGTCTTGCAGACCGTGGACAACGACACAACTCTCGAAAATCTGAAAGTACAGGCGATAGTCCATGCCAAAGCGGGTGCCGACATGATAGCTCCAAGCGGTATGATGGACGGTATGGTTATGGCTATCAGAGAGGCTCTCGATGGTGCCGGCTTCAGCCATATCCCCATAATGAGCTATTCGAGCAAATTCGCGAGCGCATACTACGGCCCCTTCAGGGATGTGGCCGAAAGCGCTCCGAGTTTCGGCGACCGCAGAAGCTATCAGATGAATCCGGCAAACCGCAGAGAGGCGCTGGCCGAAAGTATCGAGGATGAAAGAGAGGGAGCCGACATACTCATGGTCAAACCTGCACTGGCCTATCTCGACATAGTACGGGAGATAAGAGATGCCACCACTCTGCCTTTGGCGCTCTATAATGTCAGCGGAGAATACTCCATGCTCAAAGCGGCCGCCAAAGCGGGAGTGATAGACTACGAACGAGTGATGATGGAGACTCTCCTTTCGTTCAAACGGGCCGGGGCCGATATAATAATCAGCTATCACGCCAAAGAGGCCGCCCGGATCCTCTCCCGTAACCTATAAATGAGGAGAGAAGCCAAAGTGAGTGCGAAAGAGTATGTAGCCGAAGTGCTGGAGTATGTGAAGGAGTCTTCGCCGGGGCAGAGTGAGTTCTACCAGGCGGCTACGGAGGTTTTCGAATCTCTCGTCCCGCTCCTGGAGGAGGATGACAGATATCGGGAGCACGGTATCCTCGAGCGTATCGTAACACCGGAGAGAAGCATAATATTCAGAGTCACATGGGTCGATGATTCGGGCAGGATACGCAGCAATCTCGGCTACAGAGTACAGTTCAACTCCGCTATAGGGCCATACAAAGGGGGCTTGCGCTTCCACCCTACGGTCAATCTCGGTATAGTCAAATTTCTCGGATTCGAACAGATATACAAAAACGCCCTCACCGGTCTTCCGATAGGGGGAGGCAAGGGCGGAAGCAATTTCGACCCCAAAGGCAAGAGCGACAAGGAGATAATGGCTTTTTGTCAAGCCTTCATGAGCGAGCTTTTCCACCATATGGGGCAGACCAGAGATGTCCCCGCGGGAGATATCGGTGTGGGGGCCAAAGAGATAGGCTATATGTTTGGCGAATACAAGAGGCTCACCATGCGTTTCGAAGGGGCCATGACCGGCAAGCAGATAATATGGGGAGGCTCTCTCGCCCGCAAGGAGGCCACCGGCTACGGTTCGGTATATTTCGCCGAAAACATACTCAAACATTACGGACTGGAGATAAAGGGGAAAATCTGTACAGTCTCCGGTGCCGGAAATGTGGCTATCTATACGATAGAGAAGCTCAAAAAGATGGGGGCGCTTCCCGTCACCTGCTCCGATAGCAAAGGGACCATATACCACCCCAGGGGAGTGGATCTAAATACCCTCAAAGCGATAAAGGAGGTGGGCAGGGAGTCGCTGGAGAAGTATGCCCATATCCACAAGGACGCTACATACATACCCCTGCACCAATATCCCGAAGGTGGGCATGCGGTCTGGAATATACCCTGCGATGTAGCCTTCCCGAGCGCCACACAGAACGAACTGACACTCGTGGATGCCAAAAACCTCGTCAACAATGGATGTATCCTCGTCAACGAAGGGGCGAATATGCCAAGTACACCGGAAGCGATAGCCTACCTCAAAGCCAACGGTGTATATTTCGGTCCCGCCAAGGCGGCAAATGCGGGTGGAGTGGCCGTAAGTCAGCTCGAAATGGCACAAAACGCCAGTATGCAGAGCTGGAGTTTCACGGAGGTGGACAGCAGACTTTTCGAGATTATGAAAAACATCTTCAATACGGCCATGAACACATCCAGAGAGTTCGGCGAGGAGGGCGACTTGCTGATGGGGGCCAATATAGCCGGCTTCCGAAGAGTCGCGAACGCGATGATAGACCAGGGAGCGGTATAGCTTCGATGAAGAGAGAGAAGATATGCAGATAGTGGAAGGAAGGCTGGTAGATATACACAGGAGGGAGATCTATCCGGTGAGGATGGAGATCGAAGAGGGCACAATAGCGAAAATAGTCGAAATCGAAGATTGCGGGGGCGACTATATTCTGCCGGGTTTCGTGGATGCCCATATCCATATAGAGAGCTCCATGCTTCCGCCATCCGAATTCGCCAGGCTCGCGGTGAGACACGGAACCGTAGCCACCGTCTCGGACCCCCATGAGATAGCCAATGTTCTGGGAGTGGAGGGGGTGAAGTTCATGCTCGAAAACGCTTCGAAGACTCCTTTGCGAATACTCTTCGGTGCCTCGCCCTGCGTACCGGCCACCCCTTTCGAAACCAGCGGTGCCGTACTCGGTGTAGAGGAGATAGAGGAGCTTCTATCGATGGATGGAGTCGGCTATCTGAGCGAAGTCATGAACTTTCCTGCCGTTATCGCCGCCGATGAAGATATGATGGGCAAGATAGCCGCAGCCAAAAGAGCGGGAGTGCCCATCGACGGCCACTGCCCCGCTCTCAGAGGAGAGAGCCTGAGTCGCTATATCGATGCCGGTATAGAGACCGATCACGAATCCTTCGGCTATGAAGAGGCGAAAGAGAAGATAGAGAAGGGGATGAAAATCCTGATACGGGAGGGCTCGGCGGCGAAAAATTTCGAAGCCCTGCACCCGCTCATCGCCCAATACCCCGAAAAGCTGATGTTCTGTAGCGACGACAGACATCCAGACGAGCTGATGAGAGAGCATATAGACGCCATGGTCAGAAGGAGCGTGAAGCTGGGATACGATCTCTTCGATGTACTCACGATCGCCTCACTCAATCCGGTGGAGCACTACCGTCTCGATGTGGGACTGCTCAGAGAGGGGGAGAGGGCCGACTTCATAATGGTCGGGGATCTCGAGGAGTTTGAAGTCGTAAAGTGCTTCATAGGCGGAGTCTGTGTCGCCGAAAAGGGAGAGACACTGCTGCCAAGACTCCAAAGCCCCAGCCCGAACAACTTCTCCTGCAGCAAAAAAGAGGCCAGCGATTTCTATATGCCGGAGTGTGAGAGAATGGAGGTGATAGAGGTAGTGGACCATCAACTGATAACGAAGGAGAGGATATCTCCTCCCAATGAGGAGATTCTCAAAATAGCCGTTATAAATCGCTACGAGAACAGGAAGATAGAGGGACTCGCGCATATATGCGGATTCGGTCCTCTGCAGGGGGCTATCGCTTCGAGTGTCGCCCACGATTCCCACAATATCGTCGTAGTCGGCACGGATGACGACTCCATGGCACAGGCTGCCAACCTGATAATCGACTCTACAGGAGGGATATCGGCGGTAGGCAGGGGAAAGAAGATGCTCCTCCCACTCCCTATAGCCGGCCTTATGAGCGATATGGACGGCTTCGAGACCGCGGCCCTCTACCAGAAGATGGACAGATTCGTAAAAGAGGAGCTCGGCTCCACCCTTTCTGCCCCCTTTATGACACTCTCCTTTGCCGCACTGCTCGTCATACCGGAACTCAAACTAAGCGACAGAGGGCTCTTCGATTCCAACACTTTTCACTTCATCTCTCCCTGTCGGCAAGAGCGAGAGTGACGAGGGGCTATCGAGTGAATATGGCGCTCATATAGCCCACCACTCTCTCCCTGTCGCCGCTGGCGTCCGCACTGGTGCGATAGTCGAGTATCTCGACTCCGTAATCCTCCCTTTGTGCCACAAAGACCATCGCCTCCATTCCGATTATGCCACACGCCTCGCAAGCGCTTTCGAGTATCTTCGTATCTTTGCGGGCCACCCCCTCGAGGCAGACTCTATCGACTCTTTCGGCCTGAGCAAGAGTGTGAAAATGGCTGAGGTCGGTGCTTATGACTACGGCATTTTTTTCATCCGAAAGTATATACTCTATAATGGGTACGAGCCTTTCGTAATCTATCCTGCCGTATATGAGCTCCACCACTTTCGCCTGGGGGTTGTAGTGTCGGATGAAAGGTATCTGAGTCTCGGTGCTGTGCTCTCTCTCATGAGCCTCTTTTGCATAGAGCAGTTCGAAACTTTCCGCCAGTTTCTCTATATACTCCCTATCTATCACGAGATCGCCGCACGGACTCTCGTAACTCTCCATCACCGAAGCGCTTATCCCCTCGAAATAGAGATGGTGGCTGGGACCTATGACCACCACCCTCTGCGGCTTTGCGTTGCCCAGAATTCTGTGGGCCATATTGGCCGTAAATCCGCTGTATATATATCCCGCATGGGGGGCGATTATGGCCTTTGCCCTTTTGCGTAGAATCTCTCCATGCTTTACGGAGCTCTCTAGTACAGTGTTGAAGCGCTCTATCATTCTCTCTATATCGCTACAGCTTCCCGGATAGAAAGCGTTGGCGTTGGCTGCTCTTCTTTTCAATCCATCCTCCTTCCTTCGTTTCAATAATTATAGCCTTTTGCGATATAGGGGACTTATCTTCGAAAATTTGACATTTAAATAGTTTTGGAATATAATGCGCTCACTACACATGAACATCTTCGCAGAAACGAGGGTGTGCCGCATTTTCGAAGGGCTCTTGCGGGGTCTGGAGTGTGAAAATCTCTATTTTATACTCTGCGAAATGTATTTTAGTTTGATATTTGTAAATCACAAGAGGAATCATGGACGATAGCAGGCAGAAAAACGGCGGCGGTTCCGCCAATGGCAATAGGAGAGTTCACAACAGGACTCATGTACCGGTAGATGGATACAAGATAGAGGACCTTCAGCAAAAGAGTCTCGACGAGCTGATAGAGATAGCGAGAAAGATAGGGGTTGACAACCCCAACGAGTTTCAGAGAAAAGATTTGATATTCGAAATCCTCAAATCTCAGGTGAGTCAGGGCGGATACATTCTCTATACCGGTATCCTCGAAATCATGAACGACGGCTACGGCTTTTTGCGCTCCATAGACGGCAACTTCGCCAATTCCGGCAACGATACCTATGTGAGCTCCACACAGATAAAACGCTTCGCTCTCAGAAACGGCGATATCGTCACCGGGCAGGTGAGAGCACCCAAGGAGCAGGAGAAGTATTACGCTCTGCTCAAGATAGAGGCTATCAACTACATGCCGCCCGAAGAGTCCAAAAAGCGTCCCCTCTTCGACAACCTCACCCCACTCTATCCCAACGAGAAACTCAAACTCGAATACAATCCCATGAAACTTACCGGCAGGGTGATAGACCTCTTCGCCCCTATGGGTAAAGGGCAGAGAGCCCTCGTGGTGGCTCCTCCGCGAACGGGTAAGACCGAACTGCTCAAAGAGATAGCCCATGGTGTGAGCCACAACAATCCCGATGCCACCCTCATGGTGCTGCTCGTGGATGAAAGACCAGAAGAGGTGACCGACATGCAGCGCTCGGTACGGGGCGAAGTTTACAGCTCCACCTTCGACCTGCCGGCGCAAAACCATGTACGCACCGCGCAGATGGTGATAGAGCGCGCCAAGAGAAGGGTCGAGCTCGGAGAGGATGTAATCATACTCCTCGACTCGATAACCCGCCTCGCGAGAGCCTACAACACCGTTACGCCAAGTTCGGGCAAGGTACTCTCGGGCGGAGTGGATGCCAACGCCCTGCACAAACCCAAGCGCTTCTTCGGAGCTGCGAGAAATATAGAAAACGGCGGCAGCCTCACCATCATAGCGACCGCACTGATAGAGACAGGAAGCAGGATGGACGAAGTCATCTTCGAAGAGTTCAAGGGTACGGGAAATGCCGAAGTGGTGCTCAGCAGACATGTTGCCGAGCGAAGAATCTACCCTGCCATAGATGTGACCAAATCGGGAACGAGAAAAGAGGAGCTTCTCGCCGAGCCGGAGACCCTGCAGAAGGTATGGGCCATAAGAAACGCTATGCAGAATATGGAAGAGGTCGAGGCTCTGAAATTCCTCTACTCCAAGATGCTCAAGACCAAGAACAACGATGAATTTCTAAGCATCATGAACGAAGGAGCTTAGGGCGCCAAAAAGCTTCGCACTCCCGCTCCTTTTGGGCGGAGTGGATGCCAACGCCCCACGCAGGATAGGGAAAATCCGGTCTCGGAGATAGCGAAACGGAGAAGCGATGAAGTGCGAAAAAGATTTTCTTAGAGTCGGCGTCTTCGATTCTGGTGCTGGCGGATTGACCGTCGTACGCTCCCTGCTTAGAGAGGGGCTCTTCGACGAGATAGTATATTTCGGAGATACGGCCAGAGTACCCTACGGCACCAAAGACTCCAATACCATCATACGCTACGGACTCGAAGCGATAGAGTTTTTCAACAACTTCGATATAGATATACTCGTTACAGCCTGCAATACCGTCAGTGCCCACGCCCTTCCCCGAATGAGAGAGAAGAGCGACTACCCCGTATATGGCGTGATAGAGCCTGGGATAAGGGCGCTCGAGAATCGTATCCAAAAGAGAGATGCCGATATTCTCGTTTTGGGTACGAGGGCCACGATAGACTCTGCCCGCTACCAGAGGGAGCTTCACAATCTCGGCTACGAAAGAGTGACCGCGATACAGACTGGTATGTTCGTCCCCGTGGTCGAAGAGGGGATATTCGACGGTGAGATAGTGGAAGCCATGATGAGACACTACTTCCGGGATATCGAATCCGCACCCGATGCTGTCATCCTCGGCTGTACGCACTTTCCCCTTATCTCCACTGCTATAGAGGACTATTTCGGGGGAAAGCCGGTAATGATACACTCTGGAGATGCCATCGTGGAGTATCTCGAGTCGCACGGTCTCTCACCGGGTGCGAAGAGGGATACCGAGCTTAGGATATTCGCATCCGATAATGTCAAGGGGCTCAGAGAGATAGCTCGTAACTGGCTCGAAGCCGAACATCGGCGATAGTTTCGCTTCGAGATGGCCTATTTTTTGATAAAATGACCTTCTTTCCCATTTATGTTTAATAATTGTTAATAAATTGTTGATTTTTAAAGAAAAGTAAACCTTCTCTTCTGTATAATGCGGCAATATCGCAGATTTACGAAGGAGTATGTATTATGAAAAAAGGTATTGTCCTCTCTCTCATCGCAGCGGGTAGTCTTGCCTATGGTGTGGAGATTAGCGAAAGTGATCTCGCTGCCATCAAAGCCGAAATAGCTGCGCTCAAGGCCGAAGTCCAGGCGCTCAAAGCCCAAAAGTCGGTAGCGGCGGATGTGAATGCCAGCAAAAAAGAGATAGCCGCGCTCAAGGCCGAAGTCAACGAGCTCAAGCAGGCCAAAGAGGAGAGCAACGAGAAGCTCGAATCCATGGATGAGAAGATTACCACCGTCAAGAAGCACGATGCCTTCGACAATATCAAATGGAGTGTCGATCTTAGAACGGCGATGGATAGCATAGAGTACAAGATGATGGATGGAAGCAAACAGTCCAATCACGACCTCTTCTCTACCAGACTCCTGCTCAACATGGCATTCAACCCCGATGAGCACAATGTCTTCTACGGACAGCTCTCCTACAACAAAGCCTTTGGAGCCGACTTCAACATGCCCCCAAGAGGTAGCGGCATAGATGGTTTCGACTGGGTTACGAACGAAGCTCTCGCCGGAGATGAACTCAAAGTCAAGCAGGCTTACTGGCTCTATCTCGGAGACAGCTTCCTCGGTAGCGATATCCCTTGGACATTCAGTGTGGGTAGAAGACCTGCTACAGAAGGTTTCCTCGCGAACCTTCGCGAAGATGTCAAAGAGCAGTCTCCTCTGGGTCATATCATAAATATGGAGTTCGACGGAGGAAGCTTGCAGTGGAATCTCGGAGATGCCGTAGGAGTGGAAGGTATGAAGTTCAAAATCTGTGCGGGTCGCGGAAGCACCAACGCTCAGCCTCTCTTCTCCAGCAACACTCCGTATGCTTCGGATAGTGCGACCATAGATGATATAGACCTCCTCGGTTTCATCTTCCAGCCCTATGACGACGGTCAGTACAAGGTGATGATGACAGGTTTCAAAGCTTGGGATGTTCCTGGCCTGAAAAATCCTATGAATCCCGCTCTCGGTTTCGAGAATGTGGGTGATATGTATGGTGCGGCCGTCTCTATGCTAATAGACGGATTGATCGAAGATACATTCCTCGAAGATGCCAAACTCTTCGCCTCGTTCGCATGGTCCAAAACCGATCCGGCCCCTGGCAAGATGATGCTCGGCTCTGCCGACCAAGAGGATGGTACATCATACTGGGTAGGTCTGCAGGTTCCCGTGCTCGAAGGAGATCTGGGACTCGAGTTCAACCACGGAAGCAGATACTGGAGGGCCTTCACCTATGCGGAAGACACTCTCGCCGGTTCGAAGCTGGCTACGAGGGGTAACGCATACGAGGCATACTATACATACCATATGACAAAAGCGCTCAGCGCTCAGATAAGATATACCTATATGGATTACGACTATACCGGAAGCAACAGCTTCTTCGGAAACGAAGGTACACCGATAGATATAGACGATGTAAAGGGTACTCCGATGGCATCGCAGACAGTCGATACTGCCCAAGATTTGAGACTCTATATAAGATATCGCTTCTAATTTCGAGCGAAGGGGCTCTCCCCTTCGATTCCTTCGCTTGTAGTTTCTTTTCTTAACACTATCTACAAATTTGCTAAAAATAATCCGTTTTTTTTACAATTTTTTTTCAAATTGTGATAAAATAGCCCTGTTTGGATTTTGTTGGGAGAATATCTCACATGACCAAAAAAAATATCAAGGAGTGCAAATGATTAAGACTGTTTCTAAACTGGTACTGGTAGCTGCTCTGGCAGCGAGCTTCGGAGCTACAAGCGCAATGGCAGATGCGGGTAAGGGTCAAAAACTCTACTCCAAGAAACTCAAGAAGGCTTGCGGATTCAACGGTGCGAAAATGGCCAAGAAGCATACGCAGGCTCAGTGGAAAAAGATCAACAGCAGTGGCAAGCTTGCCGACGAGATCAAAAAACAGTGCCCCAAAGCCAAGGCTGTAAAGGCGAAGTATCTCAAAGATCTCTATGACTTCTTCTACAACTACGCAAGCGACAGCGGTAATGTTCCCTCCTGCTAAGGGGAGTCTGTCGCCAAGGGTGTAATCGCTCTGTTTCGGGCGATTCGCCCCCTTATTTTCCAAAGCCTCCATTTCCACACAAAAAAATCCCATTTTCCAAATCTCGAATATAGCTAGGATAGGCTAAAGAGCGAAGAGTGAGCCTGTCAAGCATCTTTTTGTGATGAACGAGCCTTCTCTTTGCAGTTGAGTGGCAAGAAGATTCGACCTCCCCAAAAGAGCTTTGTGCCCAAAGCTGCCGTTGTAGCGATGAGATTTTATCTTTTTCGCTTCTTTGGGAGTTTCTGTTTCGGGATTTGAGTATAATGACGAAAAAAATCGAGGCCATATCATGTTTGAAAAGTTGCACGAACTCTATCTCGATGGACAGATCGAGAGATTTGGCGAAGCACTCAAGGAGAGAGAGGAGGAGGGCGGAGATATCCTCATACTCAGAGCCCTTCGTGATGCTATCGCTATAAAGATCGACGAAAGAGATAGGATAATCGACGATATCTCCAAGGTAGTCGAGAGTGAGGAGCTCGACTCTTTGCGTCTATCGACCATAGGTACCATCTATACGATACTGGGTGAGCTCGATAAGGCAGAAGAGGTTCTGCTCGAAGCTATCAAAAAAGAGCCAGTTTCGGCTATGGCGCTGATAAGATACGGCAATGTAAAGCTCTTGAAGGGGGAGCTCGAAGAGGCTCAGGAGTCTCTGCTCGAAGGTCTGCAAAAAGAGGAGCTGGCGGAAGCCTATTTGAATCTGGCATATCTCTACAAGCTTATCGACAAAGAGGAGGAGAGTATCGAGTTCTACGAGAAAGCCTTCCTTATAAAGCCATATAGCCGCAAGGTCTCTTTCAAGGTTGTCGAGAAGCTGAAGGAGAGAGAGAAGATCGATGAGTTTTACGAAAAGATAGATGCCGAAAAGGATCAAGAGCAAGATGCCAATCAAAAGGCACTGAGGCTTCTTGCTCTGGGCATATTGGGGTATGAGAGGGGCGATGGCGACGAAGCGCTCCTGAAGATAGCGAGAGCTTCGGTCATAATGGAGGAGAACGAGGGGATAAGAGATACCTATATCGACTACTTCTCAAAAGAGGAGAGGTGGTGGGTTCTTGGAAGTAGATTGCTCGACTGGACGGAGCGCTACGATCGCATAAAAGAGCATATCTCTCTGGCTGAATGCAGAATAGAGGCCGGTTTTCTCGAGAAGGCGAAAGAGGGATTGGAGTCTATAGCGGATAGAATCGATAGTGAAAAGCTCGAATATGAGATGGTTTGGGCGAAATATTACAAAGAGAACGAGGAGCAAGAAAAGGCTCTGGATATTCTCGAAAAACTCCACGAAGAGTACCCCCACTATGCGCCGGTAGTTATACAGCTAAGCGATCTCTACAACTCTCTTGGTGAGCGTCGCAAGGCGATGGAGCTACTCGAAGAGATGGGCGAAGGGATTATACCGGTGCTCATTCGCAAAATGGACGGCGCAAGCGAGCTCGAACGAGAAGATGTACAGAAGCTCGAAGAGCATCTCGATAGAATCGGGGATAGAGATACTCGTATATCCATCCACTTCGCTTTGGCCGATGGTTACGATAGGCTTGCAGACTACTCCAAGGCGAGCGAGCATCTTCGCAGGGCGAACGAGAAGACATTTGAAAGACTCGACTATAGTATAGAGGAGTTCAGAAAGGAGATCGATGATATTGTGGAGGCCTTCGATGCGCAGTGGCTGGAGCGCAAACAGAATCGAAACAGTTTCGACAAGAGGCCTATATTCATAGTGGGGATGCCGCGCTCGGGAACGACGATGCTCGAGCAGATCTTCGCGGCACACGGCTCGGTCTTCGGGGCGGGTGAGCTCTCGTATGTCAACAAAGTCATAAATCTCTCGGAAAGGATAAGAGAAAAGAGCTATCCAGAAAGTCTCGCCAAGGCACCAAGAAGACTCATAGAGCAAGCTGGCGAATACTATTTACGCCTTGCCAAGAAACTCTATGAGTTCGATGAGCCGATACTTGTAGATAAGCTTCCACACAACTTCATGCACTCTGCGCTACTGCTGGCGATGTTTCCCGACTCCAAGGTCATAGCCCTTCGTAGAGACTACCGCTCCATAGCTCTGTCGAACTACTTTCAGAATTTTGCAGCCAAAAAGGGGACACTCGGCTACGCCTTCGACCTGAAAGCGATGGGAGAGCATATCAAAGATTACCTACGCATAATGGCGCACTATCGCGAAATTTTACCTACGGATAGATATAGGGAGTTCTGGTACGAAGACCTCGTGCAATATCCACAGGAGAAGATACCGGAGGTGGTGGAGTTTTGCGGTTTGGAATTTACGCCGAAGCTCCTCGAGTTCTATAAAAACAAGACAGCCGTCAAGACGGCAAGTATTTTGCAGGTGCGTAATCCAATATATACCAAATCGATAGAGAAGTGGAAAAACTATCAAGAGCTACTTGCGCCCTTGATTGAAATAGTCGGAGAAGAGGGGGTGTACGAAGATCGACGCTCTTGAGACTCTCCGTCGAATCAGGAGAGCTTGTTGCTCTTGCTACCTCTCTTGAGTAGTCTCCCCCTTATTTTATCTTCGTCGTGAAGCTCTTTGTCGTATTTGATGACGATGACCCCTTCGGTCTCGTTGATATAGATATCGTTGATTCCCTCTTCGTCCCTGAGTTGCGAGAGTCTCTCTCTCTCGAAGAGGACGGTATCGAGATAGATTGTCGCCCTCAGGCCCGGGTTTCTCATCCCATATATCCAGAATGCCCAGAAGATTGATACGAACAGTACGGTTAGCGCCACCCCCGAGATACTCCATATTTCGAAAATTTTACCGGCGAGAGTGGCGCCTATGCCCATTCCCACATAGGCGAAGGTGTTTGCCACGCCCAGCGCCGCACCCTTCTGGTGGGCTTTGGCGAATTTGCTCACGAAGCTCTGAAGCAGAGGTTCGAACATATTGAAACCTATGAAAAAGAGTGCAACCCCCACCGCAAAGAGTGGAAGCGAAGATGAGTAGCCCATAAGGAGGAAAGCTGCGGCTATGAAGGCTATGGATATGAGAAAGACCTCTTTGCCTCTATTGTATTTCTCTCCGAAAACGGCGGCAGGCCCCATGGCGATTATCCCCAGAAAGACAGCCGGCAGATAGACCTTCCAGAACTCACCCATGGGGAGCTCGAATTTGCCTTTGAGTGCCATAGGTATGAGGAAGAAGGCTATGGCCATCGTGGAGGAGTGAAAGAGAAAGGTGATATACATTCTTAGAAGGTCTTTGTCTTTGAAGACATCCTTCACCTTCGCCTCCTCTTGTGCGAAGCTGTGAGTTATTTTGGGCGGTTCCGGCACTACGGTGAAGAGCAGTACGATACTAAGCAGAGCCATGCCGGCAGTCAGATAGAAGAGAGCCGGAACGCCGCCTGTAAATCCGCCTATTATCGGCCCTATGACCATCGCGGCGGTGAAGGCCAGAGCTATGACCATACCCATCACCGCCATGGCATGGGCTCTTTCGTTTTCTCTGACATGATCGCTTATCATCGCTATGATGACAGCCCCTATGGCTCCCGCCCCCTGAAGGAAGCGCCCCGTCAGAAGTGTGTATATATCGTTGGCCATCCCCGCCATCAGTGAACCCAGAGCGAAGATTAAAAGCCCGATGAGTATCGTCTTTTTCCTGCCTATTTTGTCGCTCAATACACCGAAAGGTACCTGCAAGGCAGCCTGTGTCAGCGCATAGCCTCCCACCGACAATCCCACCAGTGTAGCCGTGGCTCCGGGCAGATCTTTCGCATAGGCCGAAAGCACCGACATTACTACGAAGAGCCCGAGAAAGCGCAAGCCGATTATCAGACTCAGATGCCATGTCTTGGCAATGATATCTTTCATCATCCGTTCCTTTTATTGTATAATCACCCTCATACAGCCGAGGCGGTAGCTCGAAAATGACGATAATATTGGGAAATTTATCGATAATATCGTCGATTCGCTTCGGATTATATTCCTAATGCATTTAAAAAGGGTTAAGAGAATGGAGTTAGTCCTCGCAAGCGGCAACAGAGGTAAGATTGAAGAGTTTCGGGAACTTCTGGGGTATGAGATAAGATCGATGAGCGAGCTGTGCCCAGATATCGAGATAGAAGAGAGCGCCGACACCTTCGCTGGAAACGCTCTCATCAAGGCACGAGCGGTATATGAGAGAGTGGGAGAGGGGTATATCGTCATAAGCGACGACAGCGGTATATCTGTACCTCTGCTGGGCGGTGAGCCCGGTATCTTCTCCGCGAGATATGCAGGGGAGGGGGCCGACGACAGGGAGAATCTGCTCCATCTGATTTCGAAACTCCGAGAGAGAGCTATAGAGCGTACTCCCGCCTACTACACGGCGGCCATAGCGATAAAATCCTCTGCTGGGGAGTATGTCGTACATGGCTGGATGCATGGAGATGTCATAGCCCAAATCAGAGGTGACGGCGGCTTCGGCTACGACCCCTGCTTCATCCCCGAGGGCTACGAAAAGAGTCTTGGAGAGCTCGAAAAGTCCGTGAAGTCCGAAATATCCCACAGAGCCAGGGCTCTCGAGCTCGCCAAGCCTATCTTGAAGATGCTCGAAAGGGTCCATACATGAGTGCCGATATCGAAAAATTCATGCAGGATCTCGCAAGGCTCTACGAGGAGGTGCAAAGACGAGAGAGGGAGCTCAATCTATACTACCGCATAGCCAAAGGGGAGTCCCATCCCGAAGCTTCGCGGATGGTGGATGATTTTTTGCGCAGACTCTCTATTCAAAGGAGCGACGAGAGTCTCATGGCGGCACTCGAGAGGGTCGTATCGCTCAAAGAGGAGGCTCTTGAAAAGCTTTTGAGAAAGAGCGGGGCGGATGACGAGGAGATCGTGGAGAAGAAGGAGCTCGCCTACAGCTTCGTAAGCGCGTTTCATATGGGTCGTTTCGAAGAGCTCATCACCTGGATCGTCGAAAACGAACTCTTCACACCCTTCTACAGAGAGCTGATACAGGGGGTTCATCTCGTGGGTATGGCGATGAGCCGCTGGCATCTGAGCTGGAACGAGCATATAATCAACGGAACCAACAGGGAGCTCTTCGAACTCTTCAACGGGGATGAAGAGAAGATATACGAGATGCTCAGAGAAAAAGATCTGCTCGAGAGAGACGCAGAGGCTCTGGCACAGAGATCCTATTCGGTACTCCTGCCCGGAAGAGACGGATACAGAAAGGTGCCATATGCTGAAGCGTTCAGGGAAGAGGTGGAGGAGGTGGCCGAATATCTGGGTCTGCTGATAGAGGGTCTTAGAGCAATGGATGATGAGCTTTTCGGGCGGAAGAACGAGTGGATAAGCTATTTCATCAATCTCAGAAAAGCTATCAGGCATACCGGAGCCGACGAGCTCGTGGAGTATTGGCGCAATGTCGATAGGGCATGGATGAGGATAGACACACCCCTACAGGTGGGCCATCCGCTCGAATATTACGAAGATCGCTACACAAAGGCGGTGGCTCTGGAGTGGGATCTTAGGATAGTCAATCCGCAGCTGCAGGAGGAGAATGGGGTCAGAGAGAGTATAAAGGCTTTCGCTTCCGCTCTCGCCGTAAAACTGGGTCTCATGGCCGAAAAGATATATCTGAAAAATCTCGAACAGATAGAGGCTGCACAGCTCTATATAGGGCGCCCTATGCTCTACTACGGAGCGGAGCTCAACGGTCTCTTTTCCGCGCAGGTCGTTCCAAACGACGAGAAGGTCTCTTCCAAGATGGGAAAAAAGATCTTCGCATATGCCGATTTCGTCAGAGAGTCGAAAATCACCAAACCCGTCACGCTTTTGCAGGTGGAGACTTTCGGAGAGGAGTTTGTACGAAAAGAGCGGGAAGTACTGAAGTACAAGCCCCGACTCTGGAACGAGATATACTCCATCTCCACCATCGGGCATGAGTTTGGACATATACTCTGGATAGACGAAGATAGCGAAGTGCTGATGAACAGAAAGGGGGAGTTCAAGAATATCGAGGAGTTCAAAGCCACCTGTGGAGGCCTGATGGGCTTTTTCGAAAAGGGCAAGAAGGAGCTCGAAGAGCATATTCTCGACGAGCTCGTCTCCAGAGCTGTCGGATTGATGGCTTATAGAGAGGTGCCGGAGGTCTATCCCTACTACTGTGAGGGCCTGATACATCTCTCGTTGTTGAAAGAGTCGGGAGTTTTGAAGATAGAGGAGCGTAGAGTGGAGATAGACTATAGTCGCTACGCCCTCATGAGAGATATCTATAGAGCCGAATACGAGAGGCTCGCCCTACATTATGTAAAGATGTCGGATGCCTCCGACTATCTCTACCGTTTCGTCTCCAAGAGTGGCAAAGAGTATCTGCCCCGAGATGCCCAACTCGAAGATTTCGTCGAGAGATACTACGAAAGATATTTACAGATAGGCAGGTCGATAGCCCCGGGCTGGGAGTAGTGGTCATCCATGAGAACTATATGGAGATGATTGTGGTATCGATTTTCGTTTCGATACCTTAGGGCTTTACCCCTAAAGTTTTTTGCAGTAAAATTACTCCCTTGTTTTTCGGCAGAAAGTGTATAAAAATATCGAAAAAAGAGTCGGAAGCTTCGAGAAATGCCAGAATCTTCGGACGATGCGGATAGTTTTGTAACGGGTGGAAGATAGCCTTTTGAAGCATTCTTGCAATGGAAAGTCAATAGAAAAGATAGGAGCGGGTATGATAAGAGTGGTCAAGCGAAACGGTAGAGTCGAGAGTCTCGATGTCTCCAAGATTCAGAAATATACAGCCGCTGCCGTGGAGGGGCTCGAAGGGGTCAGCCAGAGCGAGTTGGAGGTGGATGCCAAACTTCAGTTCAGAGATATGATAAGTACCGAAGAGATACAGCAGACACTCATAAAGACCGCGGTGGACAAGATAGATATGGACCGCCCCAACTGGACCTTCGTGGCCGCCAGACTCTTTCTCTACGACATATACCACAAAGTCTCCGGTTTTACGGGTTATATACATCTGAGAGACTATTTCGAAAGAGGGGAGAGAGAGGGTCGTATCGTCCTGGGACTCAAGGAGCGCTACGACCTGGACGAACTCAACGACTATATAGACGAAAAGAGAGATTTGCAGTTCACTTATCTTGGGATACGGACGCTATACGACAGATATCTGCTCAAAGACCGCAACTGCGAGCCCATAGAGCTTCCCCAGCACCTTTTCATGGCCGTGGCCATGTTTCTTGCGCAAAACGAGTTCGATTGTCAGAGTTGGGCGAAGCGCTTCTACGACATATTGAGCAAATTCGAAGTCATGGCGGCCACTCCCACCCTCTCCAACGCCCGTACACCCAGACATCAGCTCAGCTCCTGCTATATAGGCTCCACACCCGACAATATAGAGGGTATCTTCGACGGTTACAAAGAGATGGCTCTTCTGAGTAAATTCGGAGGAGGTATCGGCTGGGACTGGACGCAGGTAAGAGGGATGGGCTCGTATATAGACGGACACAAACATGCCGCGGGGGGTATCATCCCCTTCCTCAAGATAGCCAACGATGTCGCCATAGCGGTGGACCAGCTGGGCACCAGAAAGGGAGCCATAGCCGTATATATAGAGCCGTGGCATATCGATGTGAGAGACTTTCTGGACCTCAAGAAGAACTCCGGAGAGGAGAGGCGCAGAGCGCACGACCTCTTCCCAGCCCTCTGGATAAACGACCTCTTCATGAAGAGGGTGGCGAACGACGAGAGGTGGACGCTCTTCGACCCATACGAGACTGCCGAACTTACGCAACTCTACGCAGAGGAGTTCGAAAAACGATATATCGAGCTCGAAAACGACGAGAGTCTGACCAGGGAGGTGGTTTCGGCCAAGGCCCTGTGGAAAGAGATTTTGCGAAGCTATTTTGAAACGGGCAACCCCTTCCTCTGCTTCAAAGATGCCGCCAACAGAGCCAACCCCAACCGCCATGCGGGGATGATACGCAGTTCGAATCTCTGTACCGAAATATTCCAGAATACGGCTCCCAACCACTATCGTATGAAGATAACCTTCGATGATATGAGCAGACTCCACTTCGAGGAGCATGAAAAGGTCAAGGTGGACAACGGCTTGGTGAAAGAGGCCAAAAAGATAACGGCGCTCGACTCCATAAACGGCAAGCAGGTATGGATGGTGGAGAAAGAGGAGCTCGACGGAGATACGGCGGTATGCAATCTGGCTTCCGTCAACCTCTCCAAGATAAACACTCCCGAGGATATAGCCAGAGTGGTGCCTGTGGCCATAAGAATGCTGGACAATGTGATAGATTTGAACTTCTATCCTCTGGCGAAGGTGAAGAAGAGCAACCTCAAGAGTCGTGCCATAGGGCTTGGAGTGATGGGAGAGGCTCAGATGCTCGCCGAACACTCCATAGAGTGGGGAAGCGACGAACATCTGCACAAGATAGACGAAGTGATGGAGTCGATAAGCTACTACGCCATCAAGGCGTCGAGCGATCTTGCCATAGAGAAAGGCTGCTATCCGCTCTATGAGGGTTCGGACTGGTCGAGAGGGGTATTCCCCATAGACAAGGCCAATCCCGAAGCGTGCAAACTGGTCGATAGAGGCGGACTCTTCGGATATACCCACGACTGGAGCGCGCTCAGGGAGAAGGTCAAGCGAGACGGTATGCGCAACGGTTATCTGATGGCCATAGCTCCTACCAGCTCCATCTCCATCCTCACAGGTACCACACAGGCAATCGAGCCTGTTTACAAGCGCAAGTGGTTCGAAGAGAACCTCTCGGGTATGATTCCGGTTGTCGTCCCCAATCTCTCTCCCGATACCTGGAGATACTACACCCCCAGCTACGAGTTGGACCAGAGGGTACTCATAAGGGCGGCAGCGGTGAGACAGAAGTGGATAGACCAGGGGCAGAGCCTCAATATATTCATAAGTCTCGACAGGGCGAGCGGACGCTATCTCAACGAAATCTATATGGATGCGTGGAGATTCGGTCTCAAATCGACCTATTATCTCAGAAGCCAATCCCCCGAAGCCGTCAAGGCCGAAGAGGGGGTCGAGGATAGAAGCATGGAGTGTGCGGGCTGTCAGTGAGAGTGTCTTTTTGGCCGTTTTGCGCTCAATTTCACCCTATTGCTACCCAGGTAGCCCGGTACGGGCTCTTTTTTAATATATCGTGAATTGTGTTACAATAAAATATAGCTTAGAAGAGAGGAGAGATGAGGCATGACAAGCAAAAGAGTGCTGCTTCAAAGGGCCGAAGAGCAGTTTCTGCGCAAAGAGTATGTTAACGCTCTGAAGATATACAGCCTCGTACTGAAAGAGGACCCCGAGATGAAGGATGCGAAAGTCGGAGTCTATCTGAGCGATATGGGGCTCGAGAGTGACGAAGACGCTCAGGCTCTATACAACTACTATCAGGCCATCAAGGAGTCCAACGAGAATGCCGACAAGATAATAGATGAGCTGATGCAGACCATATATGCCACCAAAGTCATAATTCAAGACGAGATTCTCGGCTCACTCGAAGAGATGGAGATAGAGGACGGGATACGATACGAAGACTTCATAGAGATGGTGGAGGCCAAGGAGAATTTCAGGGAGGCCTTCGAGGATGTGATGTTCTCCACGAGGGTGGTTATACGCACGAAAGAGGAGTTTATCGACCTCATAAAGAGGCTGACGGAAAACGGCTTTCATGAGATGGCGGCCAACTATCTGGACAATCTGGCGGAAAATTTCGGTAACGACCAGGAGATATTCGCCCTCTACGGATTGATAGAGGAGAAAGAGAGTTGAGTATAGAGTACGAAGGAAGAGTATGGGAGAGAATCGTCGATGATACGCAGGAGTACGAGGAGGGTTCGCTCTTTGTGCTGAGTGAACAAAACAGTAAATACGCCTCTTCGCTGCCGGAAGATGCCGTATCGATAAGCCCGAAGGAGCTTAAGAGTTTATGGGGTCTGGATGGGCTGAAAGTGGTCGGGGTGAGCGGTACCAACGGCAAGACCACCACTTCGGCGATTATATACTCTCTTCTCGAGGATCTGGGGCACAGTTGTGCATTTCAGGGAACCAGAGGCCTCTATATAGGCGACGAGAGAGTCGAAGAGAAGTCTTTGACCACTCCGTCGATTTTCGATACGCTGAAAAATATGAAGAGGGCTGCGGATGCCGGAGCGGAATATTTCGTGATGGAGGTAAGCTCGCACGCAATAGCGCAAAACAGGATAGAGGGGATAGATTTCGCTCTCAAGGTCCATACGAATGTGACGAGAGACCATCTCGACTATCACGGAACGATAGAGGAGTACAGGAGAGTCAAGAGTCTCTTCTTTTCCGATGAGTCCATGAAGCTTATAAACAGGGACGAGATGAAGAGTATCTCCTTCAATCCGGCCAACGCATGGACATACGCCGTGGAGGAGCCGGCGGCTTTCAAGATACTTGCCTACTCCCTCAACGGCGGGGTGAGCGGTGTCATAAGGTTCGAAAAGGAGCAGGAGAGTTTCCGCTCCAATCTCATGGGACTCTTCAACCTCTACAATGCCACGGCGGCCATCAGTGCGGTCAAACTGCTGACAGATGCGCCTCTGGCGGATATCTGCGAAGAGCTGGAGTATTTCGGCGGGGTCGCCGGCAGGATGGAGAGGGTGAGTGAAAATCCGGCGGTCATAGTCGATTTCGCCCATACCGACGACGGCATATACAGGGTACTCGACTCGCTCAAAGACAAAGAGCTCTGTGTAGTCTTCGGTGCCGGAGGAGAGAGAGACAGGAGCAAGCGTCCGGCCATGGGAGCCGTTGTCGGAAGATTCGCCAAAAAGATATATATCACGAGCGACAACCCCCGCAGCGAGGAGCCGGAAAAGATAATAGAGGAGATAGCCGCCTCTCTCGACGGAAAAGAGAATGTCCACAAGATAACGGATAGAAGAGAGGCCATACGGATGGCGCTTCTCGAGCAGGAAGAGGATGAGATCGTCCTGATTCTGGGCAAGGGAGACGAAAACTATCAGGAGATAGCCGGAGAGCGACACCCCTTCGACGACAGAGAGGTGGCGAGGGAGATTCTCGCAGAGCTGGGAGCGGGCGGAGAGTGATAGTCACACCCTATGTAGCGACGGACGGCATAATAGAGCTCTATGAAGATGGCCGAATGCGCGGTATCGTTCTGATAGAGCGAAAAAATCCTCCCTATGGGCTGGCCCTTCCCGGCGGCTTCGTGGAGGTGGGAGAGAGTTGCGAAGAGGCGCTTGTAAGAGAGATGATGGAAGAGACTGCGCTCGAGGTCGAGATAGAGAGACTTTTGGGTGTCTATTCGGACCCGAAGAGAGACAGCCGTTTCCATACCGTCAGCTGTGTATATCTATGTCGCGCCGAAGGCGAACCCCGCGGCGGTGACGATGCGGCACGGGCATTCGTCTATCCCCTCCATGAGATTCCTTTCCGGAGGCTCTGTTTCGACCATGCCCGAATCCTCTCGGACTACCTCGAAAGCAGAGGTCTTAAAGCCTGAAACTCCCCATATCGAAACGCTTCGAGTGTCGATGGGTATATAGATATTTTCTCCATGCTCCGCCTACTGCAATCGTCAGCCAGATGAAGGAGAGAGCCATCGAGGCTCCCGTCAGAGTCCACAGCGCCGGTACGAAGATGGAGAGGATGGCTAAAAGTATGGTGGCCAACTCTATCCAGAGATGATACTTCCCGTAGGCGGGAGATATCACTTCGTGCATCATGGGGGCGTCGAGATATCCTTCCGAGCTCAGGTGAAACCAGGTGAGGAAAGGGACTATCTTGTATGTCATCGCGAAAAGTACCCCGGAGGCGAAAGAGAAGTAGAGTATATAGTTGAGAATCTCCAACTCCGGTGCGGGTGTGAAGATTTTCGAAGCGAGAGAGATAAGCATCGAGAGTGATAGAGATAGCATCGATAGCATCCAGAAGCGTACGGTGGTATCGGGGGCTCTCCTTTTGCGCCTGTAGAGCCGTTCGAGGGTATAGATGGCGTATATCAGGAGCGCAAGCTGCATCGCCCCCTCCAGCCACGGCATGAGGGGTGGATAGTGCAGTGCGCCGATGAGGTTGGCGACGGCGAGGATGACAAGCGACGGAGGCAGATAGTGCGACAATGCCGGCGGATATGCCTTCGCGACATAGAACATCTCTATGACCTGGAAGGATACCGAGACGATGAGCAGGGCTATCCAGCCATAGAGCCCGAAGGCGATATGCGCCGATTTGAGTTCCGGGTAGTATTCTCCCCCGCCCAATCCGTTTCTCGCGGCCAGCAGTCTCAGAGCTATGAAGAGTAGCAACAGTAGATTAAACAGAGCCAGGCCCATTCCTCTGGACGAGGAGCTATGACTCTTCACCGCCAGAAGAGAGGAGAGTATCTTCAGCGATATCGGTACAATCGCCAGAGAGAGAAGTATCGCCGCCACCAGGTAGGCTTCGGGACTGGATGTTCGCAAGGCGCACAGCAGCACTATCGTACCTACGAGCATGGGATACTGCGTCCTGATGGCCGTTTTTACAGGCTCTCTTATCACGACTCCACCGAGTACGGGAAGCATCTGCTCGAGTGCTCCGAACATAAACGGAAGCATGACTCCCAGAGTCAGGATATGTGTCATCACCACTCCCGCACTGTCGGAAGAGTCCAGGGCACTGCCCCCGTTCATCATCAGCCATACTCCGCCGAATATGCCAAAGAGCGAACCCGCTAGGAAAAAACGGAACACTACCGAGATGGGCGGAGCCTGTTCGAGTGAAAGACCACTGTTTTGAAACATCAAGCTCTCCCTCTGCGCAAATCAGGCACTCTTCGTATCTCCCGCATCTGCATCGACGAAACGAGAAAGGTCGCAGTCGCACTCGGGAGATATCAATATGTGCCACTCCCCTTTGCCGTCTTCGAAAGATACGGCATTGAGTCTGTGCTCTTTGGCGAGCGATAGAAGTGGTACGGGCTGCATTCTGTGCAGCATATAGAGGTAGCTCTCCTTGTCCAGTATCTTGAGTATGGCTATCGAACGCTCCAGAGGTTCGGGATGTACCATCTCTCTTGCATCTATGAAATATCTTTTCACTCTTTCAGAGCCTCCATTCTCTCTATCACTTCACTCTTCTTCTCCATCGGCATCATACGGTCGCACATGGCATATAGCATCTGCTCCTCTTTCATATTGTGCTGTTGCAGAAGTATCATCATTGATTCCGAGAGGGAGAGATAGCTCTGCATATCTCTCTTCTGTAGCGCTTCTGCCATCTTGCCGAAGAGTCCTCTCACCTGGTCGTGCTCGTACTTCATCACCTGTGTAGGGCCGTCACTGCTGCCCGTAAGCTCTTCGAAAAGGGGGAAGAGCTCCTCCTCCTCTTTTTTGAAGTGCAGCAGAGTCTTGTTGGCAAATTCCAAAAAGGTCTTTTCGGCCTCCTCCCAGCTTTTGCGCGATGCGAGCTCTTCGGCTTTGGCGAAGAAGTTGTCGCACTCTCTATGCTCATGTATAAGATAGTTGGATATCTGCATCGACCACTCCTTATGAGACTATTTTGGCGATTTTGGGCCACAACTCTCTGTGGGTGAGCATATGTTCCACCCTCGCCTGCCAGTAAGAGGCGAACTTCTCTCTCTCTTGGGTCGTGGCGAGTCCCTGAAGACTCTTTTGCATCAGTGGCATCATTTCTGGATTTTTTGGGACTGCCGAAGTGTCGAGAGAGAGGGAGACACTCTGGTCGTTGTCTCTCCTTTTGAAGGTGATATCACCCTCCATATCGGAGTGGGCGAAGCTTAGAAGAGACTTTCTGGAAAATTTACCCCCCATACCGGCGAATCCCCCCTCGTCGGAGGCACCGCAGATGAAGGCGGCCACATTGCCTATGACTCCCGTCACGCCATCCGTTTTGGCTTTGCCAAGGCTTATTTCGATTTCACTTCGTACAGCCTTCTCGTCTTCGCCATAGAGTCTCTCGAGGGCTCTGCATGTCAAGATATAGCTGCCGGCTACGGCGGGGCAGGAGTGCCCGGCTAGCTTGACGCAGTCGAGATAGCTTATCTCGATAACTCCCCCTTCGGTCGCACCGAGAAAATCGGCCAGTGGATCGTAGAGTCGTATGGGTGCCACTCTGTCGTAGAATTCCGGATAGTTCATTGAAGATTCCTTTTATCGCTTTTAGTGGGATTGTATCATAGTTGTTCAACTCCACTATGACGAAAATCAAGCCCAAAGGCTTGCTCAAACCATTTTTCAATCCCGTTTATGTTATTATTATATAATAAGATAAAATTTATCTGATTTTAAGAGAAAAAGGAGTCGAAATATGATGCAGGGAATGCCGCAACCGGCCTACTATATCTTCAAGTGTCAACAGAGTGCACCTCCGGGGATGCCCAAACCAAGCTGTGTGAGACAGGATGACCCGGAGTCTCAGCAACTCTTTGGGCATCTGGCACAACAGCTGATGATGAAGGGGCTCATAGCCACTGTCCAGCCGGTGCAGACAGCTTGTCTTGGCCGTTGTCAGCAGGGGCCCGTAATGTTGGTCGAGCCGGGCCATACGATGTATGTCAATCTCACGAGAGAGAAGATAGACAGGATAATCGAGGAGCATATTCTCGGCGGGAAGGTCGTCGAGGAGTATGTCATACCCGAAGAGTTCTGGGGAGAGCCCGTCGCTCCGTCCGAGATGGCGAGATAGCTCAGATCTTTCGCGTCAGGTGTATGCTCTTCTCTCCGAGGGGGAGGGAGGCGCTTTTGTCGCTATCGCGCTATAATTAGGGGAAAAGAGGAAAGATTCGCCGGAGTCTTTCTTCTTATCTCTTAAACGAAGGATGATGCAGATGCAGATTACGATGCTCTACAGTAAAATTCATCGAGCTACGGTCACCGATGCCAATCTCAACTATGTCGGTTCCATCACAGTGGACAGAGACCTGCTCGATGCCGCGGGTATGAGAGTGGGGCAGAAGGTGGATATAGTGGATATCGACAACGGAGAGAGATTTTCCACCTATATCATACCGGGCGAAAGGGGAGGCAGAGATATCTGCCTCAACGGCGCCGCAGCCCGAAAGGTGCATGTGGGTGACAAGATAATCATCATAGCCTATGCCCAGATGGATGAGAGAGAGGCCGATGAATTCAAACCCAGGATTGTGATAGTGGATGAGAAAAACGGTATATCCCAGGCCTACGAGGGGCTGGAGTAGTTCGCAGGAATAGAAAGGAGAGGCTATGTTTGAAGGGCTCGATTTGAAAAATATGGGCAAGATGATGGAGGAGCTTCAGGAGAAGGCCAAAGAGATCGAAGAGAAGAGCAGGTCCACCGTAATCACGGCCAGAGGCGGAGGCGGAATGATAGAGGCCAAAGCCACCGGTGCGGGAGAGATAGTGGATATCACGATAGATGAATCGCTTATGCAAGACAGGGAGTCTTTGCAGATTCTTCTCATAAGTACGATAAACGAACTGCTCAAGAGTGTGGAGGAGAACAAAAAGAGTCAGGCCCTCGGTATGCTGGGCGGAATGAACCCTTTTGGCGGTAAGTCGTGAATCCCCGCATGAGAGAGCTCATGGAGGCTCTCGAAATGGATACCCTCCCGAAAATCAGAGAGATACTCGCCGAAGGGGATATCGATCTCGACTCCGATCTACTCATAGGTGAAGAGTACGATATGGATGAGCCGGACGAGATACCCCTGCTCTTTTATGTGATAATGAAAAATGTGAGTCTCGAAGCCATAAAGCTGCTCATAGATGCAGGTATGTCTCTGCAGAGATATACGAGAGAGGGTGTGGGGGCTCTCGATATCGCCATCAAGTTCAGAAGGATGGATATAGTGGAGCTCTGCGCCGAAAACGGTATAAGCCTGACACAGAGCCGCAGAAAGAGCGGTATGACTCCTCTTATGCTGGCGGCGAGCTTCAACGATATGGAGATGATCCGTTTTCTCATCGAGAGGGGTGCCGACCCCGAAGCGGTGGACAAATATGGAATGAACGCTCTGGAGTATGCCCGTAAACTGGGGCAGGAGAGGGTGAGAGAGTATCTCGAGGAGTTGAAGAGATGTTGAAAAGTTTCTTCAGGCACGAATCCTCTACCGGTATACTGCTGATGCTCATGACTCTACTCGCGATGATAGTCGCCAACTCCGCGATAAAGAGCTACTACGACGCCTTTTTGGACCTTCCGGTGCTTGTGAGTATAGGTTCGTTGACGATAGCCAAACCTCTCCTGTTGTGGGTAAACGACGCTCTTATGGCGATATTCTTCTTCATGGTGGGGCTGGAGATAAGCAGAGGGGTGCGCAAGGTGGACATTTCGATATTCGCGCTTGTGGATGACAAAGGCCCGTTTCGATAGACAGGGCGTTTCGGACTTCTATTCGGAGTGTCGGAGCTGTCTGCCGACAAGTGCCGCCAGATATCGAGCGCTCAAAGCGATATATGGATATAATCGAGACTCTCGGCATACTCCGAACCCTCCGTTGGGTGTAGATGAAAGGCGCTGAAGCGATGAAAATACTTTTGATAAACAGCAACCCCGTGGTGTCGGGATTTATGAAAAGAGCGGCCGAAAGAGCGGGTGTGCAGATTCACATACGAAGAGATACGGCAGATATCGATTGTGACTCTTATGATTTGATTTGTATCGATGATGGTATCGTCGGCTATGAGGGGATAATCGAGAGCTTGAGCGATATGAGAGAGCGAATCGTTCTTTTTGCCGCCGTTGCAAGCGCTGATATTGCCGAAGTGAGAACCATATCGAAGCCATTTCTTCCCGAAGAGTTGGAGAAATGTATGCAGAGTCATCTCAAAAAGAGCGAAAGCACTTTCGATGAAGGAGAGGAGATGAAGCGCAAAGCCGTTCTCGATGAACAGGAGGTGGATTTGATTAGGAGGATCCTCGATGGCGAGAGTATGACGGACGAGAGTGGAGATGATGAGTTCGGGAGCCAGAGGAGTGACAAAAGGATGAAAATAGATATCGACGAGCTTCTCGAGCTGATAAATGGAGTGAAGATGAAGAGATTGCGTAAGCTGCTCGAGGGGGCGGAGATAGAGATAAGTGTGAAATTTCCGAAGGGGGAAGGATGAGCGGAGCTGTTTTGATTGTTTCGGGACCCAGTGGTGCAGGGAAAAGTACGATTATTCGGAGTGCGTCATGTTGCATAGGAGAGTTCTACTTTTCGATCTCTACGACCACGAGGGAGCCGAGAGAGGGTGAACAAGAGGGGGTGGATTACTATTTTGTCGATAAGGGGAGCTTCGAAAAAGAGATAGAAGCCGGTGGATTTTTGGAGTATGCCTTGGTACATGGAAACTACTACGGTACGGCACTCGAGCCTGTAAGGAGAGCGTTGAAAGATGGAAAGCTCGTAATCTTCGATATCGATGTGCAGGGGCATAGGATTGCCCGAAAGAGTCTGGGGAGAATAGTGACATCGATCTTTATTACACCGCCGACTCTTTCGGAATTGAAAAGGAGGCTCGAGAGTAGGGCGAGTGACGATAAAGAGACGATAAGAAGGCGTATCGAGAGTGCCGAGAGAGAGATACAGGATATAGGAAAGTATGATTTTGTCATTGTAAACGACGAGCTCGAAAAAGCGGTCGATTCTTTCGTTTCGATAGCCAAGGCGGCGCGAATGAAGATGGGTGAGGATGAGATAGAGGAGTTTGTGCGCAAATGGAGGGGGCGGTGAGGAGAAGAGGAGAGCCTCGTATAGTCGAAGCCCTTTTGCTGTCGTAATCCGAAGACTGCTATAATATTTCCAAATCGTCTTCGGGAGTTTTTCATGTATCTCTCATGGAGAGAAGGGAGATTGGATGAGAGGGATATCGTTTGCGAATTGAGGAGTTTTTCCGCAGGCTTGCCGAAGTACGGAGGAATCTCGGCAGATACCCCTATCTGAACAGGATAGGGAGGTATGGATGTCTGAATACTCCTCTATCCGAAATAGAGAGGATTATGCTCTGCTTCATGAGAGCTTGAGGTGTTATATCTATCTGGGGCGTCGATTTGGCACTGGTACTCGGAAGTGAGAGAGTGGAGTCTCGTTCACTCTTCATCATCTGAGAAAGAGAAAGGAGCATTGTGAAAGTAGAAGATATCGATAGGACGATAGAGGAGAGAGAGGGGGTCTTGCTATACTTTAGGGGCAGGGAGTGCAATGTATGTCATGCCCTCGAACCAAAGGTGGAGAGACTGTTTGAAGAGCGTTTCCCTCTACTGGAGAGAATTTTTCTCGATGCTCATGAAAACAGGGAGATTTCGGCCAGATTCGGCGTCTTTTCGGTGCCCACCATCATAGTCTTTCTGGGGGGTCGTGAGTTTGTCAGAGAGGGGAGGGCGGTGAGCCTGCACGCTCTCGAGCAGAAACTCTCACGCCCCTATGCGATAATGACCGGAGAGTGAAAAGAGTGATGAATATGGATTACGGGCTCTCGATATGGGGAGAGGAGAACTTTTGCATAGATGGCGATACCGTCAATATAAATCACGGAAACTCTCCATCGATACTCGAGATAAGCAAAAACATCAGAGAGATGGGCTACAGAGGTCCTCTGCTGTTGCGATTTCCGCATCTGGTGAAGAAGCAGATAGAGACACTCTTTTCGGAATTTGAAAGAGCGAGGGAGGAGTTCGGATATTCGGGGCGTTTCCATGCCGTTTTTCCACTCAAGGTGAACCAGTATCCCAACTTCGTGCACTCCGTCATAGAAGTATCCGAGGGTTACGACTATGGTCTGGAGGCTGGAAGCAAGGCCGAACTGATCATAGCGATGGCTCTCACTCCCATGGGGGCACCGATAACGGTAAATGGATTCAAGGACAGAGAGATGATATCTCTAGCCTTCATAGCGGCCAAGAGTGGGCACAACATTGTCGTGACCATCGAAGGCATAAACGAGCTCGAGACAATCATAGAGCTCAACAGGGAGTTCAACGAGGGCTGTGAAAATCCTGTCGCACCCGGTATCGGTATGAGAATACGACTGCACAGCTCTGGTATAGGTATATGGGCCAAGAGCGGAGGCTACAGCTCCAAATTCGGGCTCACCTCCACCGAATTGCTGGAGGCCTACGAGATGCTGAAGCGGGAAAATCTCATGCATAGACTCTCTATGATACATTTTCATATCGGCTCGCAGATGGGTGAGATAGCCCCTCTGAAAAAGGCTCTCAGAGAGGCAGGCAACATCTATGCCGAGCTCAAACGCAGAGGTGCCGAGGGCCTTGGGGCGATCAATATCGGAGGAGGACTGGCGGTGGAGTACAGCCAGCACCGACCCAACGACAACAGAAACTATTCGATAAAGGAGTTCGCCAACGATGTCGTATATCTGATGCAGGAGATATCCAGAAGCAAGGGGGTGGACGAACCCGATATATTTACGGAATCGGGGAGATATGTGGCCGCGAGTCATTCGGTACTGGTCGCACCCGTTCTCGAACTCTTCAGTCAGGAGTACAGCGAAAAGAGTCTCAGACTCAAAGAGAGCAATCCGCCTCTCGTGAAGGAGCTCTACGAACTCTACTCCTCTATGAAGAGGGTCAATGCGAGAGAGTATCTGCACGATGCCCTGGACCATATGGAGAGTCTGCTGACCCTCTTCGATCTTGGTTATATAGATCTCGAAGATCGTTCCAATACCGAAATTCTGGTCAATCTCATAGTCAAGCGTGCGATAGAGCTGCTCGATAGTGAAGATACGGGAGAGCTCAAGAGGCTTCAAAACAGGATACAGGAGAAGTATCTGGTAAACTTCTCGATCTTCCAGTCTCTGCCGGATCTATGGGGATTGGGGCAGAATTTCCCCGTGATGCCCATCTCCATGCTTTCGCGCAAGGCGAGCAGGTCTGCGAGTATCTGGGATATAACCTGCGACAGTGACGGAGAGATAGCCTTCGACCCCCAATCTCCTCTGCTGCTGCACGATATCGATGTGGAGAGAGAGGAGTACTTTCTCGCCTTTTTTCTGACCGGAGCCTATCAGGAGGTTCTCGGAATGAGACACAATCTCTTCACCCACCCGACCGAGGCGGTCATTCTCTTCGACGAAAAGGGCGACTACTACATAGGAGAGATAACAGAGGCTCGCAATCTTATGGATATACTCGAAGACCTCGACTACGATACCGGAGCCATAGACAAGATTTTGAAACGAAATATCGAGGATTCGACTCTCATAGACGATGCACAGAAGCAGGAGCTGCTTGGCAAACTCTATCTCTATCTGAGCGAGAACAGCTATCTCAAGACGGTAGAGACGGTCGGGGAGGAGAGGTGATGAGAGAGCTTTTGCGTCTCATAAGAGAAGATTTCAGAACGGTCGGAAGAAACGACCCTGCACTGAAATCCCCTTTCGAGCTTCTCTTCAACTATCCGGGGGTGTGGGCGCTCTTCTTCTACAGAATAAGCCATGCACTATATACGAGAGGGTGGATTTTGCCCTCGAGAATCATCTCTGCCATAGCTCAGTTTCTTACTACTGTGGATATTCATCCTGCCGCGAAACTCGGAGAGAGAATATTTATAGATCACGCTACCGGTATCGTCATAGGCGAGACTGCCGAGGTAGGAAACGATGTGCTGATATATCAGCAGGTGACGCTGGGAGGAGTGAGTCTCTCCAAGGGTAAACGCCATCCCACCATAGGAGATGGAGTGATAATTGGGGCCGGCGCCAAGGTATTGGGAAATATAACGGTCGGAGACGAGGCCAAGATAGGGGCCAATTCGGTCGTCATCAAAGATGTGCCCGCAGGCTGTACCGCGGTGGGGGTGCCGGCGAGAGTGGCCAGAAGGATAGACAACAAAGCCCCTTTGAGTCACAATATCATGCCCGATATCGACAGAGAGCTCTTCGAATATCTCCTCAAACGCATAGCGGTACTCGAGCATACCCTCAAGAGTGGAGATCTCGAGACTATGCAGAAGCAAGATTGCGAACTCGAAGAGATATACCGCACCTTCATAAAGGCGATGAAGGAGTGAGAGTGCAGGGTATGGAGTTTGCCAATAGGAGAGTTATAGGATATTATTCCGAAAAGATTTAAACAAAAGGAGAGTCATGAGCGATATATTGAAGATAGGTAAATACGAATTTTCGAGCAGACTGATTGTCGGAAGCGGCAAATACCCCGACTTTCAGACTACGAGAGACGCCACGATAGCCAGTGGAAGCGAGATGATAACGGTGGCTGTAAGAAGGGTGAATATCACCAATCCCGACGAAGAGAACCTGATGGACTACTTCAGGGATACGGATGTGAAGTTTCTGCCCAACTCCGCCGGATGTACCACTGCGAAGGAGGCGATTACTCTCTTTAGACTCACGAGGGAGGCGACAGGAATAGACCTGATCAAACTCGAGGTGATTGGCGATACCGCCAAGACTCTCTATCCAGATGTGATAGAGACTCTCGAAGCGTGTGAAGTACTCGCCAAAGAGGGCTTCACCATCATGGCCTATACCAACGATGACCCCATCATGGCCAAAAGACTCGAAGATGCGGGAGCCCATGCGGTCATGCCTCTTGCCGCACCCATAGGTTCGGGGCTGGGCATACAGAACCGTTTCAATGTAGTCTTCATAAAAGAGGCGGTGAGCGTACCGGTGATAGTCGATGCCGGTATAGGATGTGCCAGCGACGCCGCCTCGGCTATGGAGCTTGGGGCCGACGGAGTGCTTAGCAATACAGCCATAGCCCAGGCGGAGAACCCCGTTCTTATGGCCGAGGCGATGAAAAACGCGGTCAAAGCCGGAAGGATGAGCTATCTTGCCGGCAGGATACCCAAAAGACCCTTCGCAACGGCCAGCTCACCGGTAGATGGCATGATATTCTAGGTGAAAAGAGGATGCGAAAGAGAGTAGAGAGGGAGATACTCTCTCATAGAGAGTGTTTCGAAAAGCTTGCGCAAAGGCTCATCCCGGAGATAGAGAGAGCCTCTTCGATGGTGCTGGAGTGTATCCGAAGGGGTGGAAAGGTCATGCTCTGTGGCAACGGCGGAAGTGCGGCGGATGCCCAGCATATAGCTGCGGAGTTGAGCGGCAGGTTCAAAAGAGAGAGAAGCGCCCTGCCGGGAATAGCTCTTACGACCGACACCTCCGCCCTGACCGCCATCGGAAACGATTATGGCTACGAGAGAGTCTTTTCGAGACAGCTCGAAGCCATCGCGAGAGAGGGAGATCTTCTTGTGGCCATCTCCACGAGCGGTAACAGTGCCAATGTCATCCGGGCCATAGAGTCCGCGAGAGAGAGGGGATGTGCCATCCTGGGACTCAGCGGCAAAGGGGGAGGAGCGATGAATGGAATATGCGATATGAATATCGTCGTGCCCTCCGACGATACCGCCAGAATCCAGGAGATGCATATAATGATAGGGCATATAATCTGCCAGATAGTCGATGACAATTTTCAAGATGAGGAGGAGTGATGATTTTTGCGGCACCTTTGAAGATGAAGAGGGAAGATAGCGCCATTACGAAGGTTCTTGGAAAGGCGAAGTATTTTGGTATCTACGACGACGAAGAGAATAGAGTCGAAGTGATAGTCAATGAAAATCCGGGAGGAGCTGCAATATTTCGGCAGCTAAGAGCTGGAAATGTAGATGTACTACTTACTCCCCATGCCGGTCCCGGAGCGGTGCGTGCCTCTTTGGAGTTGGGTATAGCGCTCTACTACTGCGGCGAGGAGAGGAAGAGTCTCGAAGAGGCGGTTGCCGAATTCAAAGAGGGTAGATACCCCGCTATTACTCCAGAAAATTTCCACCAGTTTCATTGATATCTTGCTTTCGCTCTGCAAAGAGGAGAAGGAGTATCCTCTTTGCGCTTAGGCGCTTATCTCCTTGATATCGGCTATCTCCCTGAAGGCTCTATAGATCGATGCCACGAGATTGCGCCTGTTTCTTCTGAGCTTTTCATCTTCACTGTTTACGAGAACATTGTCGAAAAAGGCGTCGAGAGTATCTTTGAGAGAAAAGAGTCTCTGCAGACGCTCTTTGTACTCCGCATACTCTTCATCCTCTATTTTGCGAAACTCCAGATAGAGTCTCTTCTCCTCCTCCTCTTTCAGGAGAGACTCATCTATATGGAGCTCTTTCGTGATATCCATATCCGATGAGATATTGGCCACCCTTTTGAATGTCGTGAATATCTCCCGGAAGCTATCCGTGGTGACGATATCATCGAGTGAAGAGACCTTTTTGGCTATCTCGTTGATATCTCTCTCTCCCGAAGAGAGTACGGCACTTATCACCGAAGGGTTGGCATCGAAAGATTTGTATATCCTCTCGATTATGAATTTCTCCACCATTTCGATATCGAACTCGTCGTACTGGTCTCTCATGAGAGAGAGTATCGTTCCTATCTCGAAGGGAATATCGTACTTTAGCACTATCCTGATTATACCGTTGACCGCCCTTCTGAGTGCGAAAGGATCTCTTGAACCGGTAGGTATCTTACCTACGCTGAAGAGGCCCATGAGCGTATCGAGCTTTATCGAGAGTGCGAGAATACTACTAAAGAGACTCTCCGGCAGTTCCGCATTTTCACCTTCGGGGCGGTACTGCTGGGCTATGGCGTTGTATATGAGCGGATCCTCTCCGAGAGCTTTGGCGTAGTAGTACCCCATAAGCCCCTGCAGCTCGGTGAACTCATAGACCATTTCACTGAGCAGGTCCGCTTTGGCGAGTGTGACGGCCCGCTCCATGAGCTTCTCTATCTCCAGAGCGCTTCTGCCGCTCTCCTCCTCCAGCCTATCCATATAGATACCTGTCAGCCTTAGCGCTATATTGCGCTCTCTCTCTATCTTGTCCGCCAGTGTACCTAGGCCATCTATGAACTGTATCTTTTCGAGTCCATCGGTGTGCAGTCCTCTTCGAAGATCGTTTCTGTAGAAGAAGAGCGCGTCCGAGAGCCTCGGCCTCAAAACCCTCTCGTTACCGGCAATCACTTTGGAGAAGTCCTCTGTAACGGCATTGGAGACCACTACGAATCTGGGGGCCAATCCGCCCTCTGCATCGAATACAGGGAAATATCGCTGATGCTCCTTCATAGAGACTATTATCACCTCTGGAGGAAGCTCCAGAAACGCTTCGTCGAAAGAGCCCATAAGCGCAGTCGGATATTCGGTGATGGCCGTTATCTCACAGAGAAGCTCTTCGTCGAGCTCCACCTTCAGAGCTGTTTGGGCCTCTATCTCGGCTATCTGGGAGACTATCCTCTCTCGTCTTGCGGAGGGGGAGAGTATCACCTTTCCATCCTCGAGTATCTTTTCGTAATCGGAAATATTCTCTATCTCCATCGCTTCGGAGGAGACCATTCTATGAAGATAGCTCTTTGTCCACGAGCGTATGCCGAAAAGCTCCATATCCACCGAAAGCTCGCCCACTCTCAGCTGAAGCCATCTCACAGGACGGATAAACTCCTCTTCGCGCTCGCCCCATCTCATCATCTTCCCGAAATTCATAGAGGATATCCACTCCTTTACCATCTCTGGCAGAAGCTCTTCGATTCTCCTTCCCGGAATCTCTCTTTTGTAGTAAAGACACTCTCTATTTCCCTTGACTATACGGCCGAGCTCTTCGAAATCGACTCCGCACTTTTTCGCAAAACCCATACCGGCGGCTGTAGCTTCGCCATCTTTGAGTGCGATATCCAGCGGAGGACCGACAAGCTCTTGTCTTATATCAGGCTGAACTTCCGGTATGCTATCGTGTCTGAGTACAAGTCTTCTCGGAGTGTAAAGAAATTCGAAATCGCTCTCGAAGCTCCTTTTGCGCAGTATATCTCTCCACGACTTCTCTATCTTTTTCTCTATCCTAAGCAGAGGAACGGCAGGCAGCTCCTCCACCCCTATTTCGACAAGCAGAGCCAAGCCCATATATTCACCTTTATTGAAAAATTGCCGTTATTCTAACCAAAAGTCGTTAAGAGCTCTTAGCTCAAAGCTGGGATGCTTCTCCTTTGGGAACGATTTTGGCGCAGCCGGTATCGAACTCCAGCTCGACTATCTCCCCCTGCGCGAATCTCCCCGCATCTGCATCCTCGAGAGCTATCTTCAGCAACTGGCGCCCGGCCGAAACGACGGCTGTTGCGGCACCGTTCTCCTCTATGAGCTCTATCAACTCTCCGCGCAACAAGAAGCTTTCGGCTGCGATATTCTCCGAAAGAGCGAAGCGGGAGTCGATATCTCTGAGCACCACTCCATCTTTGAGCTCCACCACTCTGTCCGCGAGACGATAGATCTCTCCCGGGTCATGGCTCACCATGATGGTCGTGGTGGAAAATCTCTCGTGCAGTCTGAGAATATCGTGCTGAAGTCTGCTTCTCATAGCCGGGTCGAGCGCCGAAAGGGCTTCGTCGAGTAGCAATATTTCGGGGCGTCTCATCATCGCTCTGCAGAGTGCCACCCTCTGTTTCTGCCCTCCGCTGAGTGTCGCCGGATAACGGGATGCGTAGCTGCTCATCGAAACTATCTCCAGAAGCTCCCGCGCAAGCTCTCTGTCGGGGGAGACGAAGAGCAGGTTTCGTTCTACCGTCATATTTTCGAAGAGGGCGTAGTCCTGGAAGACGAAGCCTATTCTGCGCTTGCCGGGAGGCAGAGCGCCGCCCTCCCCCAGCCATCTCTCTTCGCCTACGAAGATAGTCCCCTCCGCCCTCTCCAGACCGGCTATCACCCGCAGAAGTGTGGTTTTGCCGCTGCCACTCTCTCCCGTAAGGGCAACGAAGCTGCCTCTCTCTATCTCGAGATTCACCCTCAGATGCATATCCTCTTCCCCCGCAGCGGAGAGCTTTTTGTCTATATCTATCCGAATCATCCCCTCGAGCCCTTCATCTTCCTGCTTTTGGAGCGATTGAAGCCATATACCCCCAGAAGCACGACGAAACTCAGCAGGACCATCACCCCGCTGTAGATGTGCGCCGTCGTATAGTCCATCGTCTCGACCAGTTCGTATATGGCCACCGAAGCCACCTTCGTCTCTCCAGGGATGGAGCCTCCCACCATCAACACGACACCGAACTCTCCCACGGTATGGGCGAAGGTGATTACCGTCGCCGTTATCAAGGAGGGCTTTATATTCGGAAGCGCGACATAAAAGAGTGTCTGCAGAGTGTTTTTGCCGGCGAGATAGGAGGCCTCTATCATACTTCTGCCCAGACTTTCGAAACCGCTCTGCATGGGCTGTACCATGAAGGGGAAGGAGTAGATTACGCTCGCGGCTACGAGCCCTTCGAAGCTGAATAGCAGCTTCATATCGAAATAGTTTTCAAGCAGCCTCCCTAGGGGCGAATCGTGGGAAAATCCCCACAGTATATAGAAACCGAGAACCGAAGGGGGGAGGACTATGGGCATGGATACGAGCGCCTCCACGAAGGGCTTTATCGCTCTTTGGGTCCTGCTGAGCCACCACGCCACAGGCAGAGAGAGGAAGAAGAGAATGAGCGTAGTGACGGAGGCCAGCTCGAACGAGAGACGAAACGGTGTCCAGTCTATCCCGGCGAACACTTATGCTCTCCCCCCTCTTGCATCCGCCTCTTCAGGCGACAGGCCTGCGCAAAGCCGCATAGCGCTCACCTCTTCTCCTTCCGCGGCAGGATATAGCCATACTTTTCGAGGAGCGAACGGGCCTGCGGGGAGGAGAGAAAATCGTAATACTTCGCATAAGCCTCCACACCGAGACTCCTCTTCAGAAGTACGGCACCCTGCTCTATGGGAGTATAGAGCGAGGGGTCTATATCTACCCAGTCTCTCCCCTTTTTGAATCTTCTCATCTGGGCCGAGAAGAGTATCGACTTTGCCACTATCCCGATATCGGCCGCCTTCGTCACATAGACGGCAGACTGGGAGACACTCTGGGCATATAGCAGTCTGGAGGCCACCTTCTCGTAGAGACCCGCCTTCTCAAGCGCCTCGAGTGCCGCGCGACCATATGGAGCCGTGGCCGGATCGGGGATTACGACTCTCTCTATGGAGCCCTCTTCCAAAAGCTCCATACCCTTCGAAAGATCGACCTTGCCGGCGGAGAAGAGGACTATCGCCCCCTTTGCATATATCTTTATTTCGCCTATGGCCACTCTCTTTTTCAAAAGAGTTTCGGGGTAGGCCCTGTCGGCGGAGAGGAAGAGTCCGTAGGGTGCCCCCTTCTCTATCTGCGCCGTCAGTTTTCCGCTGCTGCCTAGAACGGTACGAACCTCTATATCGGGATATCTGCTGCAAAACTTTTCGTTCAATGCGGAGATGACACTCCCCATGTTCGCGGAAACCGCTATGGTGATTCGCTCCGCATTTGCGGCGTAGAGAAGCAGGATATATATAAAAAGAGGAAGAAAGGAATATCTCTTCATCTGACCTCCGATATTCTATATGCGATCGCCTCGCTCCGGCTTGTATTGCCGTAGTATATCGAAATATCCTCCGCACACTTGCACACTCTCTGGGAGCGAAAGGGGGGAGGTTTCCCTCCCCTGCCGAAAGGGCGCTCCTGAAGGCTCTATGAGCGGCAAATGGGATATAATTACGGCGATAGCTTCGAAAAGGATATGAATTGACCGCCATAATCGATTACAGAATGGGGAACCTCGGCTCCGTCCTCAACGCCTTCGCCAAAGTCGGAGCGAAAGCGGCGATAGAGGGCGATCCCGAAAAAGTGAAAAGCTATGAGAGAATACTTCTTCCGGGTGTCGGCGCCTTTCCGGATGCGATGGAGCATCTCGAAAGCTCCGGAATGAAAGAGGCGATATTGGAGTTCGCGCGAAGCGGCAAAGCGCTTATGGGCACCTGCCTCGGGATGCAGCTGCTCTTCGACGAGAGCGAAGAGTTCGGGAATACTCCCGGGCTGGGGCTCGTCCCGGGAAGAGTCGTCAGATTCGACGAGAAGAGTTTCGACCACTCTCTGAAAGTACCCCATATGGGCTGGAACGAACTTTTCGTAAAGAGAGAGACCCCGCTTACCGAAGGCCTGCCCGAAGAGTTCTATCTCTATTTCGTACACTCCTATCATGTAGTCACCGAAGAGAGCTATGTACTGGGCAAGACATATTATGGATACGAATTCGTATCCGCCGTATGCGCAGGGAATATCTACGGCTTTCAGCCCCACCCCGAAAAGAGTCATGACAACGGATTGAAAATCATAGAGAACTTTTCGAGACTCTGATAGAGACGATACTATCCACACAGCAAGGAGAGAAGCATGGTTATACTGCCGGCTATAGATTTGAAAGATGGCAAAGCGGTCAGATTGAGCAAGGGTCTGATGGACTCCGCGAAGATATACAGCGACGAGCCCTGGCAGGTGGCGAAACATTTCGAGGAGCTCGGAAGCGAGTGGCTGCACCTCGTCGATCTCAACGGAGCTTTCGCGGGAGAGCCCAAAAATCTGGAGCAGATTCGCATGATTCGTCGAAACTGCAGACTCAAACTCGAACTTGGAGGCGGGATAAGAGACGAGGAGACGATAAAGATGTATCTCGAACTCGGAGTCGATCGCCTGATACTCGGTTCGGTAGCGGTCAAAAACCCCTCTTTCGTAAAGGAGATGGCGGCAAAATATCCCATAGTCGTGGGAATCGACGCCATCGACGGTATGGTCGCCGTGGAGGGATGGGCCCAGGTGAGCCAGATGAGAGCCGTGGACCTCGCCAGAGAGTTCGCCGATGCCGGAGTCGAAGCCATCATCTGTACCGATGTGGGAAGAGACGGTATGCTCAGCGGTGTCAATATAGAGTTCACCGAAAGTATAGCTAGGGCGAGCGCGATACCCACCATAGCCAGCGGGGGCCTGAAGGATATCGACGATATAAGAAGATTGATGGATGCCGGGATATACGGTACCATAGTGGGCAAAGCCTTCTACGAAGGCACCCTCGACCTCGAAGAGGCTTTCAGAATCACGAATATTGCAGGAGCGAAATAGGCGCTTTGTGGTTGCACTCGCTCTTGCGACTCTTCGTTCACTACTTTTTCGACAAGGTAGCGATACTTTACAAAAAGAACTTCGATAGATTAATTTTTAGTTAAACGCCGTCGTGTAGACTTCTCTCAAAGTCAAAGATTGCAGGAGGGATATGTGAAAACCATCCAGATGATAAGAAACGAAGTGCACAAAGTGGTGGTGGGGCAGGAGAAGATGATAGAGGCTCTGCTGACGGGATTGCTGACGAGAGGGCACATACTGCTCGAAGGTGTCCCTGGGCTGGCGAAGACGACAACGGTAAACGCTCTTGCCAAAACACTGGGGCTCGACTTCAAAAGGGTGCAGTTCACTCCCGATCTGCTACCCAGCGATATCATAGGTACCGAGATATACGACCCCACCAACAACAGCTTCAAGATAAAGAAAGGGCCGGTCTTCACCAACCTTCTGCTGGCGGACGAGATAAACAGAGCGCCGGCGAAGGTACAGTCGGCACTGCTGGAGGTGATGCAGGAGAGGCAGGTCACCATAGGCGACGAGAGTTTCGCCATAGAGCGCCCCTTCCTCGTAATGGCCACACAAAACCCCGTGGAGCAGGAGGGGGCGTACGAGCTGCCCGAAGCTCAGCTCGACAGATTCATGATGAAGGTGGTCGTGGGCTACAACAGCAGAGAGGAGGAGCTCGAGATAGCCAGAAGAGTGGCCAACGACGGCTTCGGAAAGATAGAGCGCGTAGTCGATAGAGAGGATATGACAAGACTCAGAGACGAGGCGATGAGAGTCCATATGGACGAAGAGATAGAGAGATATATCATAGAGCTGGTCTTTGCCACGAGGGAGCCGCAGAAGTACGGCCTATCCAAAATAGCGGGCTATATAGAGTTCGGTGCCAGCCCCCGCGCGAGTATAGATATGTACAAGGCCAGTCGCGCCGTATCCTATCTCAAAGGCAAGGATTATGTATCCCCGATAGAGGTGGCCTACATAGTCAAAGAGGTTCTCAGGCACAGAATCATACTCAGCTACGAGGCGCAGGCGGAGGGGATATCCCAGGACTGGATTATAGAGCAGGTCCTCTCGGCGGTACCGATTCCGTGATTGGAAATAGTCGCATAGCGGAAAAAAGAAGCGGAGAGAAGGGATGAACAAGAGAGCTAAGAGGCTCGTTCTGAAGACGAAGAAGCAGGTTTTCGGGGAGATGATGGGCAACAACCCCTCACTCTTTCAGGGCGAGGGATTCGAATTTGCGGAGCTCAGAGAGTATATCTATGGAGACGATGTAAGAAAGATAGACTGGAAAACCACTGCCAAGCTCTCAAAACCGTATGTCAAGATATATCATGAGGAGCGAGAGCTCAATGTAACGGTCTGCACCATGCTCAACGGCTCGAGCTATTTCGGTATAAAACGGCCCAAGAGCGAAACGATGGCCGAGCTGGTGGGAATTTTGGGCTTTTCCGCCGTAAAAAACGGTGACCTCTTCTCCCACCTTCTCTATGCCGACAGACTCTACAACTACTCCAAGCCCTCCAAGAAGTTCTTTTCGGTCACGCAGGAGTTGGAGAGATGCCTCCTCTTCGACCCTCTCGGGCTCAAAGGCGACTTCGCGGGCTGGTGCGACACGATATACAAGAGGGTAGCCAAGAGGTCTCTGCTCTTTTTGATATCCGATTTCATAGGCGATATAGATTTGAAACTCCTTTCGAAAAAGCACGACCTCTTCTGCATCATCGTACGGGATAGATTCGAAGAGAAGCCCGAAAATCTGGGCTATCTGAGGCTTGTCGATATGGAGGGCGAAGGGAGTATGGAGGGCGATATGGGCGAATCGCTCATGAAGGAGTATCGCAAGGCGATAAAGGCCAACGACAAAAAGCTCTATGAGCAGTTCAGAGAAAACGCCATACGATATGCCAAAATCTATACGGATGAAGACCCCTTTATCAAACTCAGCAAGAGGATGAGGTGATGAAGCCCGGTAGCGATATGGATATAAGAGATATAAAAGCGCTTGTGGATATCCCAGACTGGAGCCACTATCTTCTATGGGGAGCGGCCGCAGTGGTCCTAGTGGCGCTGGGGTGGCTGCTTTACAGGCTGCTTTCGAATCTGCTGGCGCACAGGAAGGTGAACGAAGAGAAGATATTGCTCGAAAAGCTCTATGCCATAAATTGGAGCGACCCCAAAAAAGCGGCCTACGAAGCGACGAAATATGGCAGAGCGCTGGCCAAAGACGATAGGAGGAAGGAGCTCTTTTCCCAACTCCTCCCTCTGCTGGAGCGCTACAAATACAGGAAAAGCGTAGAGAGGGTCGATAGCGAAACACTAAGAGCTTTCGAGCTATACAGGAGAGTATGCGATGAATCAATTTAGCTTTCAGTATCCGCAGGCCTTCCTCCTGCTCCTGCTCTTCTATATATGCGCGAAATGGTGTCCGGCAAGGAGTACGGCCATCTACTTCCCCCATCTGAAGGTCCTGCTGGGGGGCAGGGAGGTAAAGAGCAAGATACCTGCCATATTGAAGTGGATAGGGATAACGATGCTCATAACGGCACTCTCCTCGCCCGTACTCACCGATGAGTACAAAAACACCAAAAAGCAGGGTAGGGACATCATGCTCATAATCGATTCGAGCGACTCGATGAGACAGCGCGGTTTCGACCCGCAGGACCCCTACAAAAACAAATTCGATGTGGTCAAAGAGGTGGTCAACGACTTCATATCCCGAAGGAAGGATGACAGAATAGGGCTGATAAACTTCGCCAGTATAGCTTTCGTAGCCTCTCCACTGACCTTTGAAAAGGATTTCCTGCACAAGATAGTGGATATGCAGAGGCTGGGGATAGCGGGCAAGAGAACCGCCATCAACGACGCACTGCTGCAGGGCTACAGAATATTGAGCGAAAGCGACGCCAAGAGCAAAATAGCGATACTGCTGACCGACGGTATGGACAATATGAGCCGTATATCTTTCGACGAAATCCGCAAACTCATATCCTCCGGCGGAATCAAGCTCTATACGATAGGGATAGGGAGCTATAGAGATTACGACGCCGGCTATCTGCAGGCACTGGCCAAGGCCGGAGGGGGCAAGTTCTACTCTGCCGAAAACAGCGCCCAGCTGGCGAAAATATATGCCGATATCGACAAGCTCGAGACGAGCAAGATAAAGAGCAAAAGCATAGTCAAGAGAGACTATCTGTATATCTATCCTCTCTTCCTGGCGATACTCTCGCTACTGCTCTTCATCTATACGAGAACGGCGAAAGGAGTGTAGGATGAGTTTCGTATATCCGCAATTTTTCTGGGTAATGACAGTACCCTTTGTCATCTTCGTCTTTCTCGTCGTCACCAACAGGGAGAAGGTGGAGAGGCTCTTCGACTCCTCCGCTTTGCAGAGATTGAGAGCCGACAGCGAGGCGCTGCCCAACTCCATACGAAATCTGCTGCTCTTTTCGGCGGTTTTTGCGATGATCGTAGCTCTCTCTCGCCCCGTGATAGAGCAGGGAGAGACGACGATACGCCTCAAGGGGCTGAGCGTGGTGAGCGCTCTGGATATATCGGGCTCGATGAGGTGCAAAGACCTCTACCCCAACAGACTGGAGTTCGCCAAAAAGAAGATGCAGCAGTTCTTCGACGCCATGCCCGCCGACGAGATAGCGGTGGCGGCTTTCGCCCACTCCGCCTTCATACTCGCACCCTTCACGAGCGACAAGGCTACCCTCAAACAGATAGTCGAAGGGGTGAACGAGAGCTATATCAACATGGCTTCTACCGATTTCGAGGCGATAGCGACTCTCGCTTCGGATATGCTGGCCAAAAAGAAACAGAAGATACTGGTACTCTTCAGCGACGGAGGAGACGCCAAGGCTCTGGAGGGGATGAGAGAGAGACTCCAAAAAAAAGGCATCAAACTCTTTGCCGTACTCAGCGCTACGAAAAAGGGCGCACCCATACCTGGAGAGGATGGACATTTCATGAGAGAGAAGGACGGCACCATAGCGATTTCGCAGCTCAACGAAGAGCTCGGCAAAATAGCCAGAGAGAGCGGAGGAGAGTATATAGTCGCGGCCAACGGTAGGGAGGATATGCAGAGACTGGCCAGGATGCTGCACGAAAAGTTTGGAGATGAAAAGCACGGCACGATAAAGATAAAAGATAGAAAAGAGCTCTTCGTCTATCCTCTGCTTCTTGCGGTCGTTCTACTACTCGCTGGACTCTCCTCGCTACCGGCGGGCAGAGTCTCGAAGGCAAAAGGAGGGGAGAGATGAGAGTGAGCTATCTATACATTGTCTTCATCCTGTCGCTATGGATATCCTCTTCGCAGGCGGGATTGAGCGACTACTCCATCATAAAGGAGGCGAAAGCGGCCTATGAGAAGGGAGACTACAACACGAGTGCGAAACTTCTGAAGAGACTCTCGAGAGACGATGCCGTGCTCAATTACGACCTTGGAAACGCCTTCTACAAGGCGGGTGAATACGACAAGGCGATAGAGAGTTACAGAAGGGCCCGGGGCGAGGGGGTATCCGAGCACGACAGGCTCCACAATCTCGGCAACGCCTATTTCCGCAAAGGTGAGCTGAAGAAGGCTGTGAAGGCGTACGAGGCCTCTTTGAAGATATCTGATGACAAAGATACGAGATACAACCTAGAGTTGAGCAAAAAACTCCTCAAAAAGAAAAAGAAGCAGAAACAGAAAAAGAAAAAGAAAAAGAAGCAAAAACAGAAACAGAAGCAGAAGCAAAAACAGAAGCAGAAGCAAAAACAGAAACAGCAAAAAAAACAACAAAAGCAACAGCAGAAAAAGTCCAAAGAGGGCGAAAATTCGAAAAGCAGCTCCAAGGAGAGCCCCAAAAAAGAGAAAAAAGATAAAAAGAATAAAAACGAGAAGAAGCAGGGCGAAAAAAAGAGCTCCGACGGCAAAAACGGAAAAGAGAAGAAGAGCGATTCGAAAAACGGAGCGGGCAAGAAGAGAGAGAGCGAGCGCAAGAGTCGGAAACAGCAGGAGGAGCAGGAGAGACGAAAGCCGAATGAGCGCAAGAGTGAGGCACAGGCCGAGCCCAAAAAGGAGACCCGCAAAGAGCGGGAGGGTGCAAAGGAGATGAAGAAGAGCCCCAAAAAGGAGGAGAAGAAGGCACAGAGCGCTCAAGGCGGCGGCTCCGCCGAGTCTCGTATGCGCGAAGAGAAGAAAAAGATGCGAAAAAGGGAGCTGAGAAGACTAATGAAAAAGATGGGAGGGAAAAAGATGCCTACTCTTATGTATAGAAGCGTAAGCGGTAAAAAGGCAAAAAGAGATTCGGAGGTGAACCCATGGTAAGGAGAGCTCTATTTATACCCCTTGTCCTCTTGCTGCTGAGCTTTTCGATAGTCTCGGCGGGCAAGGTACGAGTCGAAGTGGGCTCCAGCCATATAGTGGCGGGCGAGGGAGTGCGTGTGAAAATCGTCGCCGAGGGGAGCGATGTGAAGTTTCCGCCGATATCCGAGATAGATGGATACAAGGTGGAGAATCTCAAAAAGAGCTCGATGTCGAGCATGCAGTTTATAAACGGCAAATTCAGCAGCAGTACGAAAAAGGTTCTGAGCTTCGATATCTTTCCGCGCAAAGATATCGTCATCCCCTCCTTCACGGTAGAGGTGGACGGCAAAAAGCAGAAGACGAAGCCCAAAAAGATCTCGCTCGTCAAGCCCTCCAAAGCCTCATCTTCGGGTGGCTTCTATATCACGATGAAGAGTGACAAAAAGAGCGTATATACCGGCGAGCCCGTCATCTTGACGGTGGATGTGGTGGAGCCGATAAATGGTGCTGTAGCTCATATAGAGTACAGGCCTCCGGAATTTAACGACTTTTTCGTAAAGAGTCTCGGAGACGAGAAGCGCTATCCCAAGAAAGATGGGACGGTTCACGAGCTCAAATATCTCCTGATACCCAAAAAGGCGGGCAGACTTGTCATAGAGCCTGCCGAATGTAAAATCGGACTAAGAGATATGAGCGCACCCGCAGACCCCTTCGGACTCTTCGCAAACAATCTGCGGTGGCACACTATCCGCTCCTCCTCCGTCAGTATAGATGCCAAACCCATACCGGCCGATATAGACGCGGTAGGCAAGTTCAAGATAGAGGGCCATGTCGATAGCACAAAGGGCAAAGCCAACAAACCTGTGGATTACACTCTCGTCGTAGAGGGAGAGGGGAGTCTCGAAGACCTCGAAGAGCCGAAATTCGATATTCCCGGGGTGACGGTATATAGCGACGAAGCCAAGATAGAGAGCAAACTCGTAGGCAGGAGTCTGCATAGCAGATATATCAAGAAATATACCTTCATCTCCGACAAAAGCTTCACCATACCGGCCGTGAAGCTGAAGACACTCGACTACAAAAGCGGCAGGAGCAAAAGTATCTCCACGAAAGCTATAAAGATAAAGATAGAGGGCTCCGCATCGGCCGCCGCCCCCTCTGCCGCTGCCGGTGGCGGCGAGACGAAGAGTACTCCTCCAAAGAGCCAATCGCAGACCCGAAAGCACCCCGAGGCCAAAAAGAGAGTGAGCGAGAATATACTCTCCGACGATATCTACTATGCCAAAAAGGAGTACGAGAAGAAGAGTGAAATGCTCAAGTGGTACATAGTGGCGGCATTCTTCGCAGGTATGGCGCTGATGTATCTGCTTGGCAGGCTTTGGGGCAGAGTGAAGCTCCCCACAAGAGGCGGAATCGGCGGCAGGAAGAGATATAGCCACGAAGAGGCGTGGAATATACTCTATCCACATATCGACGAATCGGAAGAGGCGGAGAGTATGATACGCTCTTTGTACGCGAAGAGAAATGGCGACGGAAATGTCACGATAGACGAAGAGAAACTCGACAGACTTTGCGCGAAATACGATAACGACAGCTCATCGTAGGACAAAAGCCATGTCGCTCTACGATACCGCTCTCTCCATCGGAGGGATATATCTCTTCATCGCTCTGGGCTATATGGGCAAGAGGCACTTCGGCGACAGACTCGATCAAAAGTCTCTCGTACTCGTAAGCATCTATCTGCTACAGCCCATGCTGATATTCTGGGGTCTGACGGGCTCCAAGATAGACGGCAGCGCAGCCGAAGCGGCTCTCTATTTCCTCCTTCTCTCCCTGCTCTTGCTGGGTATATCGTGGGCGATGGCGGGAGTGCTCTTCGAAGATATGAAAGAGCGCTCCGTAGCTACGGTGGCGAGTGTGGTGGGGAATACGGGCAATCTCGGCATACCTCTGGGGATAGCTCTCTTCGGAGATGGCTCCATACTCTATACATCTCTGATAAATCTCGTCAATGTCTTCATAGTCTATACGCTCGGAGTTTACTTCTACTCCAGGGGAGAGAACTCCGTAGCCGACTCCTTTCGCAATATATTCAGACTTCCGGCTATCTGGTTCGGTATCTTCGCCATAACCTTCAATCTCTCCGGAGCGGAGGTACCGCAGGCCCTGAAGATGCCGCTTGGCATGGGCGCCTACGCCACGATGGTTTTGCAGTTGATGATTTTCGGTATCTATCTGGCGACGGTGAAGTCCCACGAGATTCCCACGAGACTCTTTGCCTTCATAGGGCTATTCAAATTCATCTTCATTCCCCTCTTTCTCTACCTTCTCTTCGGCTTCATCTCCACCGACAGAATGCTTTTCGACACTCTGATGCTGGAGATGATCGTACCTATGGCGGTGATGAATGTAAATCTCGCCGCCCTCTACGACTCTCTCCCTTCGCAGGTAGCCTTTCTCACCTTCGCCACCTCCGTTATTTTCCTCGTCTATCTCTTCGCCATGATGAAGTGGATATTCATCTGATACGCACTGTGCTATAATCGGGCGCAAATTTTCAAGAAGGATTCAAGAGATGGCTGTACCCGAAGATGTAGGATGCAAAAACGAATCGTGCTTGAGGCATAGAGAATGCAACAGAGCGAAGATAGCCAGAGAGGGCAAGGCGCGGGAGGTGAAGAGCTTCGGCGGCACTCCCGAGAAGGGTTGCGGAAAGTTCATCCCTCTCAAAAGGGATTGAGATGGGGCCGGATATGCGACACTCCCGTATCCGGCGAAAACGACCTATGGAAAAAATCCGCGACAGATACGGCGCCGTCCCCGGCGGATAGCGCGATAGAGCGGGGTAGTCCGTAAAGATTGCCGCTACTCTTGGGGCATGGGAAACGGATAGCGATATGCAGACTCGACAAGTACGAAGAGTATGAGCACTATCCTGCATTCCGTCGAGCCCGGTCTCTTCGCATAGGCATTGAAGCCTTTTTGAAGAGCCTGAGCGGCAAAATCGTCGATTATGGATATTGAAAATCGAAAAGAGGAGGAGTCGATGAGCGAAGCGGATTTCCTGCGGGCACTCGAAAAGAAACTATGGATATCGGCCAACAAACTGCTGCCATCGCTCGACGCGGCAGTCTATAAACATGTCGTGCTGGGGCTGATATTTCTCAAATATGTCTCCGACGCTTTCGATGCACGCAGGCGCGAACTGCGCGAAGCGTTTGCCAATCCGGAGCACGACTACTATCTGGGAGAGGATGCCGACGAGTCGTTCATCGAAGAGGAGTTGGAAAACCGCGACTACTACACCGAAAAGAATGTCTTTTGGGTGCCCGCCGCGGCGCGCTGGGAGTATCTGCGCGACAATATCCGCCTCTCCGTGGGTGACGAACTGCCGCTGGGCGGCGAGTTCAAAGGGGCGGGCAGGCTCATCGACGACGCGATGGAGCGCATCGAAAAGGAAAACCCCAAACTCAAGCGCATCCTCAACAAAGATTACGCCCGTTTGCAAATCGACCAGTCCAAGCTTGCAGACCTGCTCGATCTGATCTCCACCATCCCTTTCGAGCACGAGAGCCTCAAGGCCAAGGACATTCTCGGCCATGTCTATGAATACTTCCTCGGGCAGTTCGCCGCGGCGGAGGGCAAAAAGGGCGGACAGTTCTATACGCCCAAATCGATCGTCAATCTCATCGTCGAGATGGTGGAGCCCTACCGCGGCAGGGTTTACGACCCGGCGATGGGCAGCGGCGGCTTTTTCATCTCCAGCGAGAAGTTCATCGAAGCCCACAGCGGGCGCATCGGTGATATCTCGGTTTACGGGCAGGAGTCCAACCCCACCACCTGGCGGCTGGCGGCGATGAATATGGCCATACGAGGCATCGACTACAACTTCGGCAAAGAGCCCGCCGACACCTTCACCCGCGACCAGCACCCCGATCTCAAAGCCGACTTCGTACTGGCCAATCCGCCCTTCAACCAGGACGAATGGTGGGACGCAAGCCTGGAGGGCGACGCACGCTGGAGATACGGCACCCCGCCCAAAAGCAACGCCAACTTCGCCTGGATGCAGCATATGCTCCATCACACCGCCCCTACGGGCGTGGTGGGGCTGGTGCTGGCCAATGGCAGCCTCAGCTCCACCACCGGCGGCGAAGACGCCATCCGCCGCTCTATCGTCGAAGACGATCTGGTCGAAGCGATCGTGGCCTTGCCCTCGCAACTTTTCGCCAACACTCAGATCCCTGCTTCCATTTGGATACTCAACCGCGCCAAACCACGCAAGGGCTATACGCTCTTTATCGACGCGCGCGAAGCGGGCTATATGATCGACCGCAAGCAGCGCGCCTTCAAAGAAGAAGAGATAAAAAGCATCGCCGAAACCTTCCACCGCTTCCGCAGAGGCGAAGATGTCAACGAAGCGGGGCGCTACTACGCCGCTACGACCGAAGAGATCGCCAGGCACGACTTCATCCTCACCCCAGGCCGCTTCGTGGGCGTGGCCAAAGAGGAGGACGACGGCATACCTTTCGACGAAAAGATGCGCACCCTCACGCAAACCCTCTCCGAACAGTTCGCCGAGTCGCGACGGTTGGAGGAGGAGATACGCAAAAACCTCGGTGCGTTGGGGTATGAGCTATGAGTGAGATCGCCATTTACGAGGATGGATCGGTCGTTATCGACGCAACCGTCGAAAACGAGACGATCTGGCTCAGCCAAAAGCAGCTTTGCGAGCTTTTCGGGCGCGACAAGTCGGTCATCTCCCGCCATATCCGCAATATCTTCAAAGAGGGGGAACTCGATCCCGAGGCAACTGTTGCAAAAAATGCAACAGTTCAGACGGAAGGGGAGAGAAGAGTCAACCGGACTATCGAATATTACAATCTCGACCTGATTATTTCGGTGGGCTATCGTGTCAACAGCAAACAGGCCACACATTTCCGCCAATGGGCGACCGGTGTGCTGAAGCAGTATCTCATCCACGGCTACGCGCTCGACCGAAAACGGTTGCAAAAGCAAAAGCTTACCGAACTCGAAGCGACAATCAAACTCATCCGAGATGCCGTTACTTACCGTGAACTCGAAACGGCCGAAGCCAGAGGCTTCGTGGAACTCATAAGTATCTATGCCCACAGTTGGGCGCTGTTACAGGGATACGACGAAGAGACGCTGGAAGAGGTGATACGAACCAAAGAACAAAAATTCATACTCGACTACGATGAAGCAAAAAAAGCCATTGCGGCATTAAAACAGGAGTTGATGCGAAAAGGGGAGGCGAGCGAGCTTTTCGGTCGGGAAAAAGCGGGAGAGTTTCGCGGCAATCTGCTCGCCATCTATCAGAGCTTCGGTGGAGAAGAACTCTTGCCGAGTGTCGAGCAAAAAGCAGCACATCTACTCTACTATATCGTCAAAGACCATCCTTTCAGTGACGGTAATAAACGCATCGGCGCCTATCTCTTCGTCCTCTTTCTCCATAAAAACGGAATCCTTTATCGCGAAAGCGGCGAAGCCCGCATCAACGACAATGCCTTGGCATCGCTGACATTGCTGGTGGCTCTTTCCGACCCTTCACAAAAGGAGATTATCATTCGGTTGATTATGAATATGCTGGTGGAGGAAAAAGTATGAGAGAGGGGTGGGAAAAAATCAAATTAAAAGATTTTGCAATCATCAATCCGAGTGAAAAGCTTCCAAAAGGGACTTTGGCAAAAAAAGTACCTATGGAAGTATTGCAACCGTACACGAAAAAAATTACGAGTTTTGTCCTCGAACAGTATAAAGGCGGGGTCAAATTTAAAAACGGAGATACATTAGTCGCACGTATTACACCAAGTTTGGAAAATGGAAAAACGGCATTTGTCGATTTTTTAGAAGAAGATGAAATTGCTTTTGGCTCCACTGAGTTTATAGTTTTAAGAGAAAAAGAAAATATAAGTGATGCGCATTTTCTTTATTATCTTGCAATTTCACCGGAATTTAGAGAAGTTGCCATTCGCTCGATGACGGGAAGCTCGGGGCGACAAAGGGTACAAAACGATGTCATTGCAAACTATGAGTTTTTTTTACCACCCCTTTCCACCCAAAAGAAAATTGCCCGCATTCTTTCCGCTCTCGATGACAAAATCGAGCTCAACCGCCAGATGAACCGTACGCTCGAAGCGACGGCGCAGACGATATTCAAATCGTGGTTCGTCGATTTCGACCCCGTACACGCCAAAGCCGCCTGTCGCACCGAAGCCGACTACGAAGCCGCCGCCAAACGCCTGGGCATCAGCCGCGAAGTACTGGAGCTTTTCCCCGACGAGTTTGAAGAGAGTGAGCCTGGAATGATACCGAAGGGGTGGGAGGTTTCGACGATAGGTAAGGAATTTAGCGTAGTAATGGGGCAATCTCCGGCTGGAAGTTCATATAACGAAGAGAAAAAGGGAATGATATTTTTTCAAGGGCGTAGAGATTTCGGAGATTATTACCCAACAGAACGAGTTTATACCACCGAACCTAAACGCATAGCCCAAGAAGATGATATTTTGCTTAGTGTTCGAGCACCTGTAGGAGATATAAATATCGCACTGAAAAAGTGTTGTATTGGTCGAGGACTTGCGGCACTAAAGCATAAAAACGGGTCTGTAAGTTATAGCTTTTTTGTTTTGAAAGAGTTGAGAAAACATTTTGAAAATTTCAACACGGAAGGTACTGTCTTTGGTTCTTTGAATCAAAAAACATTAAAAAGCTTGCCAACATTTGCAGGCAATTGTGTAATTGATGAGTTTACAAAAATAGCCGACTCAATTTTTGAAAGTATTAAATCAAATACCAAAGAAATCCAAACCCTTCAACAAACCCGCGATACCCTTTTGCCCAAACTTCTTTCCGGGGAGTTGGATGTATCGGAGGTGGAGATATGATATCTACGATAATTAGTTCACTTGCTTTGATAATATCATTTGGAACGATGTGGGTTTTGTATAAAAACAGGCTTGAAAGCAATAGACCCATAGTCACTGCCCTTGTTGAAGGAGATGTTGGAAATATTTCAACCCCGATGACCCTTAAAATATATAATACCGGCAATACCCCCGCTTTGGATGTAAGACTGAAAACAGACAAAGAAAAATTAAAAGAAATTATAATAGACAGGGCACCAAATACCTTTGTCAATGATATATACAAATCGTTTTCGGAGGATAGAGTCATTCCGGTACTACACAATGGTTCTTATGTCGAAAATGCATTTGGTGTAATTTCTGACAATGAAAACAGCACTTTAAAATGTGGATCGAGTATCGATATAGAAATTGAATATAAAAATCTATATGGTCATACATATAGGCAAAAACAGAAGCTTAGAATTACCCCGATCAATAATTTAACAGGAACGCTTTGGAAAAAGGGGAGGTCATGATGCATTTTGAGGATCATCTGTGCACCACAAAAGAGCGGGGAGGATATAGCGTGAGCACCATTAGCGAAGATCAGGTCGAACAACTTGCCGTCGGCTGGTTCAAAGAGCTGGGCTACGACTATATCCATGGAGCCGAGCTGGTACCGGATGAGCGTGGAGAGCG
>OFBU01000006.1_pt1 | contig 55629 bp, 50 predicted proteins | sample 1520681 | NCBI WGS metagenome assembly OFBU01 (sample SAMEA3696450, study PRJEB22514) | metagenome | biome: water; feature: marine; material: hydrothermal vent | place: Pacific Ocean | collected 2014-08-16 | depth 1514 m
CCGTATTTTATGGCATTTACGCTTATTTTTTTGTTTTTCTATTTCGGGATTTGGGAACCAATCGAGCATTCATCATCGATCAAATAGAAATCAGCTCGAATATCTCTTCGCCATAGCCGAAGTAGCGTATCGACTCTTCCAATCGATCGTCGTTCACCCACCCAAACGGTGAGTCCGACAGACTCTTGGCTTTTTTGTTGGGTTTTAAGATAGCGACTGCCCCCTTCACTTGTCTATTTCTTTCTATTCTATTTTTTGTGCTATTTTAATTTTTTTAGTTCAATCACATCTAAAAAATCTAAATTTAACAATTTTTTGTCTGAAGTAACCAATATCGCATTTTGGATAATTGAAGAAGCCACTATTATACTATCAGGTAATTTTAAATTTTTGTTTTTTCTAATCGCTATTGTTTTATTTTTTACTTCTTCTGAAATTCCGATATTTGTAAAATTTGCTAATAGCTGTTTTAAAATCTTTTCTTCCTCTTTGTTTAATTTTATGATAGCTTAAAAGCTCAATTTCAGTAATAACCGACACAAAATAGTTGTTTTCAGGAAGCTTCAAACCACTATTTAAGGCATATATGATGCTATTGGTGTCCATAAAATAGTTATTCACAATTCCACTCTTTTCTTATCTCATTCTGCCATTTTACAGGATCTTTTATATCTTTGAAAGAGTTGATTTTATATTTAGAAAAGTCTATCTCTTCTTCTGTTTTATCCTCTTCTATGATAACACCTTTTGATTTGAAGCTATCCAATAAAAACATAATATGTTCATAAACAAGATCATCAACTTTTAATTTTATAGTATGCATAGCCAATCTCCTTGTTTGAATTGTTTATATACTGACTTTGAAAACTTTATATTTAAAAGTGATCCAAATAATGAATCTTGGATCATATGTTCTTCATTCTTTAATGCAGAGGCACTTCCTTTTACTCTGTAATGAATTGCACTATTGAATTATTCTGCTCAAAAAAGAAAGTATTATATCCAAATTTCTTCCTCTCTTTGCAATATCGATAATCCCCAAATCCCGAAATAGAAAAACAAACTATACGCACTGATGGCCTAAAATACGAAGAAAGCCAAAGAAAAAGCCCACTCAACGCTTTCACCCAATGGGTGAGCTTTTTCTCCAGAGGTTCGTAGTATGACACAATGCATTTTAAACTTCACTGTAGAAAGTACCGATGAAAGACTAACGCCCCGAGCCGGTCAGATTGTTTTTGGACGCTACCTTAGACATATTAATGAGCCTCTGATACTCGATATCGATGCCACCATCATCGAAAGCCATAAAAGCACAGCTGAGAACACCTACAAACAGTTCCCGGGTTTTAGCCCTATAATCGGACACATCAATGGCGGTTATGTTGTCCACAGTGAGTTTCGTTCTGGTAACATCGCCCCAGCAGACTACAACCTCTCGTTTGTCAAACGCTGCATGGCCCAACTCCCAAAGGATAAAAGACTCTCCTATCTAAGAGCCGACAGTGCTTCGTATCAACACGCCCTGTTTGATTACTGCGAAGCAAACCATATCACCTATACCATTGGTGCCCGCCTTGACAGTCGTGTACTTGAAAACATTGACGAGATCACCCAGTGGGAACCGATACAAGAAACCGAAGGAAAAGACCATCACCTCAAAGAGGAAGTTGCGGAGTTCTGGCATACGATGCACGAAAGCCAACATGCCTTCAGGCTGATTGTGATTAAAAAGTCCATCACCCCTATGCTTCCAGGTATCTGGGAAATGCTCGGCGAAGAGGAGAAGCTGACGCTGGCCCGTGAACGCTACAGTGTCATTGCTACCAACGCAGATCCCGATACAATGCCCACTCTTTTTATGCTCTTCAAAGAAACCCTGCAACACAATTGGCAAAGGCATACGATACAGACCATTCGCTATAAGCTTTACCACATTGCAGGCAAAGTAATCTGGCATGCCAGACGGCTTGTTCTCAAGGTCAATAGCGAGTTTGTGGAGATACTCCATGCTATACACAAAAGAGCTATGAAACAAGCTTGGAATATCTTGACAACCCTTTTCCTTCTTACCCACTCAAAGAGATAGCTCTGCCCTAAAAATCGGCGTTAGCAACACAAATCACCCTTTTTATTGTCAAAATCATTTCAGCTGTTCATTTCACACATGAACTCCTCGTCGTGGTTGGTGATGGGACGAGAAATTTAGGTTTGCTTGGGGTGGGGTTCTATTTCGGGATTTGGGATGTCATGGAGCTCTCGGGTACGAAGGCTCCCCACCCCTATCCCAAAGAGGCGGAGATGTTTTTCAGTAGTGTCTGCGCCGGCTGTCACGGCAACGACGGCAAAGGACTCGGTGGCAGCTATCCCGACCTGACGAGGAAAAAACTTCTCGGTCTCAAAAGATGGCTCCGCGAAAAAAGGGAGTGAAATTTTTGACCGATATCAAGATAATCTCAGCTTATGGGGACTATAATGCTCCAAATTCAAAATAGGAGTGATTATGTCTGATATACAGAAGAACGAAATAGAGGTTACCGGTGCGACGGTTCCATTTTTCAACTACAAAGAGGGTGATACCGAGGTTTACGAATTCGATACATCCAGATGCGGACCTCCGGAGCCTATGGTAAACGCCATGGCCGGTCTGAAGATGATAGACGGTCCCGACAAGAAGCTGGTTATGATAAACCACAAGAAGCCGATGGGACTTCTCGACAAGGTAGGCGCCAACTACGATGTGGCGACAGAGGATATGGACGACGGCCGTGTCAAACTCGTCTTCACCTACAAAGAGGGTGAGAGCGAAAAGGCCAATCTCGACGATACCAGCTGTCACGGGTAGATAGAGATGTTTTCCGTCTCCAGAGAGTATGCTCCGCCTTTTGGGATGATAGCTCCCTTCTTCGTGCTCGGGACGCTCATCTATTTCGTAGCCGCCCTCTCTCTCCTGGGAATAGACCCCGGGTTGGGGCACTTCGATCCCTACATAGCCGGCTGGGCCCATCTCTTTCTGCTCGGTTTCGTGATGATGATTATCTTCGGCGCGATGGCACAGCTCATACCCGTCGTCGTGGAGGTGGGACACTATTCGGTCGATCTCTACTATGTGATATGGCCTCTTCTGCTTAGCGGTATGCTTCTGATGGTGGGTGGTTTCTGGAGCGCTCCGGCGATACTCCCATACGGCGGTCTGCTGGTCCTCGTATCGATGCTGATATATCTCTTCGATACGATAATGACGCTCAAAAAGGCAGAAAACATCACGCTGACGGTCAAGACGGCCGTTGCGGCCAATATCTTCCTCACGACCGGTATAGTCGTGGGCTTCACGATGACGCTCGCCATCGGTGCGGGTGTGGAGCTGGATATATCGCGCTGGCTCGGTACACACGCCGTACTGGTTCTGGGAGGTTATGTACTCCTGACGATAATGGGGCTCTCGCTGATTCTACTGCCGATGTTCGGGCTCGCCCACGGTTTCGACCAGAAGCCGATTGAGCGCTCCTTCAATATCATGAGCGTGGCGGTGGTACTCCATCTGCTCTCCACCATCCTCAACATATCGTGGGGGGCGATGCTGGCCATGGCTCTGATATTCGCGGCGATTACACTCTACATATATCAGGTCTATCTGATATATGGAGTAAGAGCGAGGAAGGAGAACGATATCTGGGCCCGTTCGATGTTTTTCGGTTACGGCTCCCTCGTAGCTTCGGTGATACTGGGATTCGTCGCCGCGATATCGGGAAGTGAGAATATCCTGCTCTCGGCGGCCTGGTTTTTCATGATGGGATTCGTGGGATTCCTCATCACCGGCCATCTCTACAAAATCATACCCTTCCTTGTATGGTTCGAAAGGTATGCGCCTCTCGTGGGCAAAAAGAGAGTACCGATGCTCAACGAGATGTATCCTGCCAGAATGGCGGATTGGGAGTTCGGCTTCACCGCGATAGGCGTGGTGATAGCCGGTCTCGGTATATTGAGCGGATATAAAGATCTCTTCAAAGGTGGTTCTCTCCTGATAGTGGTGGGAGCGGGTTATATGCTCGCGAGCGTCTTCTGGATGCTGCGTTTCGGTAAAAACGAAGGAGAATGACGATGTGTGCGATAAGCAAAGAGCAGGTTTTCGATGCGATCAGAAATGTCATAGACCCCGAGGTGGGTTTCAATCTCGTGGAGATGGGGCTCATCTACGATGCCGTCATAGATGACGAATGCAATGTAAAGGTGGTCATGACCCTCTCGACCCGCGGATGTCCTCTGCACCAGATGCTCACACAGTGGGTGAAGGATGCGGTGGAGATGAGAGTCGAGGGTGTCAAAGATGTCGAAGTGGAGGTGGTCTGGGAGCCGGAGTGGAACATCTCCATGGCCGACGACAATGTAAAGAAGGCTCTCGGAGCTCTCTAAAGAGAGGTGCGTACTTCACGCACCCTAGCTTTCTCCCCAAAATGGGAGATTTTGAAGAATACACTTTCCCGTTGTCCCGATTTCCGTTATCATTAGCCCTGTGATTCACTCTTGTGTACAAGGTAGGGACGATGATAGCCATAATCAATACAGGCGGTACCTTCAACAAAGTTTACGACCCCATAAGGGGAGAACTCACCATCCCCCGCAACGACGACGCTCCCCGAAGAGCTCTCGAAAGTATGAGAGGCTTGTCTTTCGAAATCGACGGACTCATCTACAAGGACAGTCTCGATATGGATGATGCCGACAGATTGCAACTCTGCCGCCATATACAGAGCAGCAAATCGAACAGGATAGTTGTCATCCACGGCACCGATACCATGCATCTCAGTGCCGCCGCATTGAAAGAGTATCCGATAGCGGGCAAAAGTGTGGTCTTTACCGGCTCGATGTACCCCTTCTCCATCGACCCGATAGAGGCGACGGCCAACCTGAGCTTTGCCATATGCGCACTCGAGTATATCCCAGAAGGCGTATATATAGCGATGCACGGTCTCGTCCTCCCCAGCGCAGAGATAAGAAAGAACCGCGAACTGGGACTCTTCGAGAGAGTGAAGGAGGAGAGAGTATGAAGATGCTCGTGTATCCCGGCATGAGAGCCATACGGGAGTATATAGCCTCGTGCGAAGACGGTTTCATCCCCAAACTCTACACTATGGAAGAGTTCATAGAGCGCTGTGTGGTCGTACCAGACAGAGTCTTCATAGACGAGGGGAGCAGGGTACTCTATCTCTACAGGGCCATAGAGAGTATCGATATGGAAAAACTCGGTTTCGACAAAAACTTCCTCTCTTTTCTGCGGGACAGCCACTTCATCTTCCGTCTCTTCGAAGAGCTCTATGCCGAAAAGAGTACGGTATCCGAACTCCTCTCCGAGAGACTTGAAGAGATATCGACAGCCGATATCTACGGAGATTACGAAACGCATCTAAGGCTTCTCGAAGAGCTTTTTGAAAACTACAGAAAGATTCTCGAAGAGGAAAAACTCATCGACAGGATTACGGTAAAAGAGTACAGACTCCCTACGAAATTTCTCTCCTCTTTCGAAAGCATAGATATCCATGTAGAGGGGTATCTCGGCAGATTCGAGCTCGAACTTCTGCACCGGGTCGCAGAGCTATGCAGCCTGAGAGTACACTTCATAAGCACCCCTTTCAACAGAAAAAGTGTCCAAAGATTGCTGCCCGAAGGGAGTGAAGCCGACTACGCCATATCTCTGGACCTCTCAAAAAAGAGGATAGTCGGACGCCGTAAAGTCTCGGCACCAGAGAGAAAAGGTATCGAAATTGCCTCTTTCGACGACAGAATAGACCAGTGCGCCTATATTTTGGCGAGCATAGAGAGATTCATAGAGGAGGGGGCGGACCCTGACCGTAGCGCCGTCATACTCCCGGACGAGAGTTTCGCGGACTATCTGAGACTCTTCGACAGATATAGAAATTTCAACTATGCCATGGGTATTCCCTTTGTCCAAAGCCGCTACTACCGTATGCTCAAAGATCTCTACGAAGATCTCTCGGGAATATCCGAAGCGGCATCGATGAGAATGGAGCGCAGCGATCTTCCCGAACGCTTCGAAAAGATAGGGAGCTTCGAAGAGTTCATCGCCTTTCTCTCGGAACTACCCGTATCCTCCAGAGAGGAGGAGGTGGTGCAGGAGGCCCTATACCGTTTCGAAAAATACGGGGATCTCATAGCCGGGGAGCGTCCACTGCACATGCTCCATAGCTGGCTGGCGGAGCTGGAGAAGCTTTCGATGGACGATACGGAGGGAGGAAGAGTCACCGTCATGGGAGTACTCGAGAGTAGAGGTATAGAATTCGATGCGGTGGTGATAGCCGATTTCGACGAGGAGACGGTACCCAAAGTCTCCGACAAGGATATCTTTCTCAACTCCGCGATCAGAAGAGCCGCTTCCATCCCGACGAGAGCCGACAAAGAGAATCTTCAGAAACACTACTACTACCGTCTCCTGCAAAACAGTAAAAGAGCGGCCATATGCTACACGGACAACGAAGAGAGACAGGCGAGCCGCTTCCTCTTCGAACTGGGTCTGGCCGAAGCGAAGGCGGCCAGCGCTGCCTACAGGCATATCATCTCCCCCGACTCGAAGATTCCGCAACACTACGACGAAGAGATACGGGCCGAAAATATCTTCCTCAAAGATCCCAGGCTCACACCATCGAGGCTCAGAGACGCCACAGAGTGCAGAAGACGCCTCTACTACAGATATCTGCTTCGCATCCGGCCCCCACAGGAGGAGCAGGAGGAGAATATGGGCACTCTCATCCACGATGCTCTCTACAAGGCAGCCCAAAAGAAGGAGAGTTTCGCCGACGCAGCCGACTACCACTCTTTCGTCATGAACGAAATCTTCTCCAACTCCGGCAATCCCCTCATCCGCTTCGATGCCGCCGTCGAGTGGGAGCCAAGGCTCAAAAAGTTCTGCGAAAGAGATTTCGAAAAACTGCGAGAAAACAGACAGATAGTGCTCGAGGAGTGGTGCGACATAGAGCTTGGAAGATTCATCTTGAGCGCAAAAGCCGACAGGATAGACCTCGGTCGCAACGAAGTGAGAGTGATAGACTACAAGAGCGGAAAAAATCTGAAAAGGAAGATAGCCGAAGGTGACGACCATCAGGCCGCCTTCTATGCCCTCTGGGCGAAAGAACACTATCCCGCCTTAGAGATAAAGGCGATATACGAGGATTTGTACGAATCCAAAGAGATAGAGATAGAGAGCGAAAAGAGCATAGAGAGCCTACTCGAGCTCATAGACACTCTCCCGCAGGAGGAGACGATAAGCTACCCCAAAACGGACGAGACGCACAGATGCATATTCTGCGACTACAAAACCGCCTGCGGCAGATAGGAGAGTGTGGGCGGAGTGGGGAGAGCTTTATTCCTATTGGGAGCGATTAGCCCGCCAAGCCCGAGCGGGAGAGCGGCGCCGGCACTATCGAGGCGTTTCGCTCGGGCGACAAAGCCGGTGAATGAAGAGAAGAGACTTCTTGCTCTCTATCTTAGAAGCTCCGGCCTATATTCGAAATGCATCGTATCATAGTGATACCATTTGCCGCCCCATATGAAACCGTGTCTTTCGAAAATCTCCACAATCTTCAGAGGAATCTCGTTGCGATATCTATATCTGCCTCTATTCCAGCGCCAATATGCGGAGTGTTTCACATTTATATCGACAGCCGCCCCGAAACTGTGCACACTCAATCTCTTCGTACCCGCGATTCTTCTCCATTTGAAGGTGCCGCCGACGGGATAGAGATATTTGAGATATCTTTTCGGAAGTCTGTCGAGCTCTCTCGATACGGCCTCGAGCGCCCTATCCACACCGTTGACTCTCGTCACCCTCAGATAGACCGGTTTGGGAGCGGAGCGGGGTAGCCACCTTATCCTCCTCAAATTCTTTCGCACCTCATTTGCCGTGGCACCATAGAGTTTTTTGAAAAAGGCTTCGTTTCTTATGCGGCCAGGGTCGAAATTTCTTTTCGGAGCCTTGCCGTAGGAGTGTGAACCTTTCGGATAGTCATAGTGAAACATATCCTGAATATCGGCTCGCTCGAGGAGTTCGTCGAAACTCTTTTTCCTGCCGTCGTCATAGAGCATACTGCTACCGTCTCTCCAGTATATACGGTTGTTTTTGCAAGCCGTTATCTGAGAATAGGCACTCACCAGCTTCCTTGCATCGGTATCGCATTTCGCATACACCGCAATGTTAAAAAGAAGCGAAATAGCCACAATCGGAATCTTTATTCTCATTTTCAATCTACCTCCTCCCCCTCGTATTGTAAACTTTTGTAGAGACCAAATCCTCGGTATCGTGATAATTTGAAGTATATCTTTATTCTGCTTGAGAATATTTTCAAGCTAAAAAATATCGATACCGATATCTCTCTCTTTGGCCTTGCACTTGAGGCATATCCTCTACTTATCCTCGGATATTACAGTTTTGACTCCGGTCAAAAGAAAGACGGGATAGCTTCCGTAGGGCTTTTCGACCACACTCGCGTCACAGACTCTCAAGTCGTCGAAACCACTTCTGCGGGCTATCCGCTTTAGCTCTTCCCGTTCGAATCCGTAGTGGCACACTCCCGTATCTATCGTATGGAAGCTCCCATCCTCTCTATCCAGGTCCGCCAGCGCTATATATCCGCCCTCTCTCAAAAGTGAGTGAAATATGCGAAACAGCCTCTCTATATCGGCTATATGGTGTATGGTCATCGAAGAGACAATCGCATCGAACTCACCCTCTATGGGCTCCCTCTCTATATCTTTCTCTATCATCACCACGGGGCACTCTATCTCTTCGAGATTTTTTCTGAGCACCTCGTTCATCGACTCGGAACGGTCTATCGCGCTTATCTTTCCCACATAGGGTGCAATCCTTCTAAGCAGCAGACCGGTCCCCGAACCGAAATCGGCTATATGCATATTTCTCTCGAGCGGAATACTCTGCACGATTTTACGGGCGATTCTATCCACATTCTCCACCCGCCTCCTTTCGCTATCGTAATCTGCCGCCTTGGAGGCGAAATAGTCTCTCTCTCCCCTACTCATCTCTCACTCCATCTCCTGAAGCGGTACTCTTCCAATGACCGCATCTTCTATACAGTCGTAATCTTTCGCATCGAAATACTCTCTCAGCCAGCATTCGAGTGTCGGTGGAAGTATGAGCTCTCTCCCCTCCTCTTTCCACTCTTTGGGCCAACTCTTCTTGCTGCCTACAAATTCGTTGCCATACCCCAGATTTATCCCAGCATAGCCCATCTTAGCAAGCTCCTCTATATTCCTCATCTCATACGAGAGGTCCGCTCCGAGGGTCCACTTGGACGGATCTGTCTCGAGATAGTGTTCGGGAAAGATTTTCGTTTTCCATATATAGGGCCTCACCCTATATCCCGTCAAGGCATTTCTCCCCATGGCCCGCGCTATGGCGGCATAGTAGCCCGCTATCTTCCTGTGGGTATCGTCGTTGCTCACCTTATTGGGATTGAAGTTGAAGGCTATCGCATCCCAATCCACACCGAAACTTTTAAGATACTCCACCTTCCGTACTATCTCTTCGTCATCGGCTTTCCAGCTCTCTGCATCGGGTGGAGAAGAGGGATCGACCCCTATCCCCCATGTCTTGAGCGTATATGCCAGTTTGACATTGGGTGCGTAGCGATTTCTCAAACGCTCTATTACCTGCCAGAAACCTGCGAAATTGTCGGGTATATCTTCGAATCCCTCCTTTTTCACCGTATCTGTCTCATTGACTCTGGCAGGAATGTTCGAAGCGTCGTTGTCGTAGTTTTTCCTGATATCGCCCGCGAAATAGGCCAGAGGATCGGGAGGGAAGTTGACCAACACTACACCCTTGGCTTCGGAGAGTTTGATAAATTCTTCTCTCATCGTACGGAAATATCCGTCGATTTTGGAGACATCCTGCATATCTTCCACATACTCTTTTCGATTTCCGAACCAGTTGTCGTTGATAACGACTATGATAAAGTCGCTCTCATCGGCCGAACGGCCCAACACCTCTCTCCATCTTTGAGTCTGGGAAGCGTTCTTGCTATTGTATATTCCGGAATTGGAGCCGTAACTGTGCATATCTATCCCACTATTTGCGGCCAAATCATACGCTTTGGTGGCCGATATGAAAAAATAGTCGGGAAAATCCGGGATATCCCTATCTCCTGACATATCGCCTCCCATGACCGCGCTCTTGGCACTTTCGAAGATTTTCTCATCATAGGCAGCACCGGAGCGGGCGAGCTCGTGCAAGACCTCTCTTAGCAGCGAGACGGTTTTGTTGCTATCCTCTCCACTCTCTGCGAAAAAATCCATAATATCGGAGGCGAAGGCGGAGACTCCGCGCTTCTCGTCGAGCGTCTCCGTCGATGCGGCGAAAAGCTCCGAAATCCTCCCCTTCTTCTCTATCAGTTTCGCATCATCCGCAAGCGCTCCGTTTATGAGGGCCAGGATGAAGTGCGACCTATCCACCCTCCCCGTTTCGAGCTCCTCTCTCCAGTAGCGCATACCCTCCTCATCGGCTTCTCGTCCGAATAGATTTCTATAGACGCTCGAGATAAACTCCTCCGTAGTACGGCCATCGTAGAGTCTCGATGTCTCCGGCTGTTCGAAGAAACTGCGGGCTATATCTTCGAGACTCAGATTGGAATCGTAGAGCCAATACTTCACCCCTTTGCCGTCGGCAGCCCTTCCGAAGGTGGCCACATATAGCTGCGCCACACTGCCGTATGTGGGACTCTGCGCGTATGGTGGACGACAATATGTCGGATCGATAGCTCCCGCACTGCCGTATGTGGGACTCTGCGCCAAAAGGGACGAGAGCAACAAAAAAGGGCAAAACAGCATCATGAAAATCTTCATCATCTTCTCCTTACGCTTTGTCGCATAGACGCTATGCAACTCTCCCAGGATTATAACCTGAAATCAAAGATACGACGGTAAAATATTCTCCACAGCCATTACGAAAGAGAGGAGAGAGATGGGAGTGCCCGACGATTACGAGACGGCGAGTCGATGGATAGAGTCGGCTTCGCACATAGTGGCGTTCACGGGGGCCGGAATATCGGTCGAGAGCGGTATCCCCACCTTCAGGGGAGAGGATGGACTATGGAGCAGATACGACCCCAAAATACTCGATATCGGCTTTTTCATGAAAAATCCGGCCGAAAGCTGGAGAGGTATAAGAGAGATATTCTACGAATATATGGATGCCAAAGCCTCTCCCAACGATGCACACAGATTTCTGGCCAGACTCGAGGCAAACGGTACCCTCGATGGGATAATCACACAAAATATAGACAATCTGCATCAGGAGGCCGGCAGTGTGAATGTCGTGGAGTTTCACGGAACGGCCAAACGCATAGTCTGCCCCTCCTGCACTTACGAGACGAGTTCCGAAAAGATAGATATGTCCAATCTCCCTCCCCTATGCCCTAAGTGCGGCACCCCGCTCAAACCCGATTTCGTATTTTTCGGCGAAGCCATTCCCCCGGAAGCCTACTCCCGCTCTCTGAAACTTCTCGAAAATTGCGACCTGCTCATCATCGTAGGTACCACGGGAGAGGTCGCCCCGGCCTCCTATCTGCCCTACGAAGCGGCCGGTGTGAAGTCTATAGAGATAAATATCGAAGAGTCCGCCTATACCGAGAATCTGAGCGATATCTTTCTCAGAGAGAGGGCGAGTGTCGCATGCCGTAAAATTTCCGAAAAATTGAGAAAAAGGGTTATATAGTTCCACCTATATCGAAAATTTTCGGCGGACTGTTTCCAAAATACACAAAAAGATATCGATAAGCGCCCTGCACAATACTTATATCGGTCTTGAAAGTTACAAATGCTAAAATCTCGCAACCCTAAAATCAAAGGAGAAGCTGATGGCTCAAAGAGCGATACGCGAATATGACGGAAAAGCGCTATTTTCCAAACACTGGAATGAATATTTCGACGGATTCAACTATCCTTTCAAATCCGTACTCGTTACCAGCGGTGACGAATTGAGAGAGAAAGCCAAAGAGGAGGCCTACAGCTGGCTCAACGAAGAGCCCCTCGTCGCCAAACCCGATATGCTCTTCGGAAAGAGAGGTAAAAACGACCTCGTTCTCTTCCGTGTGGAGAAGCCGGGCGATGTGACTCTCGAAGATGCCGCCAAGTGGATAGACGAGAAGCAGTCCGGCGAGGTGGAGCTTCTCAGCGGTCAGAAGGGTGAGCTGACACACTTCATCGTAGAGCCTTTCACTCCCCATGAGCAGGAGCAGGAGTACTACATAGCCGCCACGACCGTAGGCGAAGACGATGTACTCTATATGTCCGCCGAAGGTGGTATGGAGGTAGAAGAGGGATGGGACGAGAAGGTCAACGAGGTCAAGATACCCATCACCATGAGCGACGAAGATATCGAAAAGGCCATCAGGGAGAATATCCCCGCCGATATCCCCGAAGAGAGCAAAGAGACTTTCGCAGACTTCGCCGTCCGTTTCTTCAGATTTTTCCGCGATATGCACTTCGCATATCTCGAAATCAACCCCATCGTTCTCGTCGGACACGACGCACATATCCTCGACCTCGTCGCCAGACTCGACGATACCGCCGGCTTCATGATGAGAGAGAAGTGGGGAGATATAGAGTTCCCCACAGCCTTCGGTATGGAAGAGCAGTCTCCCGAAGAGAAGGCGATAGCGGAAGCCGACAGCAAATCGGGAGCTTCGCTCAAACTGACCATCCTCAACCCCAAGGGCCGTATCTGGACCATGGTGGCCGGTGGAGGAGCCTCCGTCGTCTATGCCGACACTATCGCCGATCTCGCAGGTGTCGAAGATCTGGCGAACTACGGAGAGTACTCCGGAGGCCCCACTACGGGTGAGACCGAGTTCTACGCCGAGACCATCTTCGACCTGATGACGAGATATCCCGACGAGAGAGGCAAGATTCTCATCATCGGAGGGGCTATCGCCAACTTCACCGATGTAGCCAAGACCTTCACCGGTATCATCAACGCTCTACAGAAATGGGCCGACAAGCTCAAGGAGCACAATACCAAGATATATGTCAGAAGAGGCGGACCGAACTACGAAAAGGGTCTGAAGGATATCAAAGAGGCTGCCGAGAGACTCGGTCTGAATATGGAGGTTTACGGTCCCGAGACACATGTAACCGATATAGTCCGTATGGCAATAGAAGCGAAATAAGGTAGGAGAGGAAGATAATGAGCAGACTTTTTACTAAAGAAACACAGGCGATTTTCTGGAACAACAACAAAAGCGCGATACAGAGGATGCTCGATTACGACTATGTAATCGGCAGAGAGACTCCCTCCGTAGCGGCTATCGTGGCTCCTACGAGCAGTGCCAAGTTCGAAAAGTTCTTCTGGGGACCTGGCGAAATAATGGTGGATATATTCCGCACCACTGCGGAAGCCGCCGCCGCACACCCCAACGCGGATGTACTGCTCAACTTCGCATCCTTCAGAACCGCATACGATGTGACTATGGAGGCCATAGCGATAGAGGGACAGTTCAGAGTGATAATGGTCACTGCCGAGGGTATCCCCGAGAGACTGGCTAGGACGATGAACCAGGCCGCCAGAGATGCCGGCGTGACGGTTATCGGACCCGCTACCGTGGGCGCCATAGCTCCGGGAGCCTTCAAGATAGCCAATATCGGCGGAACGATAGAGAATATCGTAAACTCCAAGCTCCACAGAGCCGGAAGCGCCGGTCTCGTGACACGCTCAGGCGGTCTCTTCAACGAGCTATGTAACATCATATCCCTCAATGCCGACGGTATAGCCGAAGGTGTGGCGATAGGCGGTGACAGATTCGTCGGTTCGGTATTTATAGACAACCTCCTCAGAATGGAGAGCAACCCCGATGTCAAATATATGATTCTCCTCGGAGAGGTGGGCGGTACGGAAGAGTACAAGGTGATAGAGGCTGTCAAGAGCGGCAAAATCACCAAGCCCATCATCGCATGGTGTATAGGTACCATCGCCAAGCACTTCAGCAGCGGCGTACAGTTCGGACATGCCGGTGCGAGCGCCAATGCCGAAGCCGAAACGGCCGAAGCCAAAAACAGAGCCATGGCGGAAGCTGGCATACATGTACCCGAAAGCTTCAACGACCTGCCCAGAGTCATCAACGAAGTCTATACCAAGCTCTACAACGAGGGTACCATCCTCGAAATCGACGAGCCTGAAGTACGAAGCATCCCCAAAGTCAGAAGACCCAAGCAGTTCATCTGCACCATCAGCGACGACAGAGGCGAAGAGGCTACATATGCCGGCTTCCCCATCAGCTCGGTCGCCACTCCCGACACAGGCAAGAGCATCGGCGATGTCGTGGCTCTTCTCTGGTTCAAGAAGGTATATCCCAAGTGGGCTACCGACTTCATCGAGACTGTCATCAAGACCGTAGCCGACCACGGCCCAGCCGTATCCGGAGCGCACAACGCCAAAGTCACAGCCAGAGCGGGCAAGAGCGTGGTGGAGTCTCTCGTTACCGGTCTGCTCACTATCGGGCCCAGATTCGGTGGTGCGATAGACGGTGCCGCGAAGTACTTCAAATATGCCAACGACAACGATATGACTCCCGCCGAATTCCTCGGATATATGAAGAAGCAGGGCATACCCATCCCCGGAATCGGCCACAGAATCAAATCTCTCAGAAACCCCGACCTGCGTGTAGAGGGTCTGAAGAAGTTCGCCAACGAATACTTCCCAGCCACTCCTCTGCTCGACTATGCCCTGACCGTAGAGCAGCTCACCACCTCCAAGAAGGACAACCTGATCCTCAATGTGGACGGTACTATCGGTATCCTGATGGTGGATATGTGGAGAGCCCTCGGATACAGCGAAGAGGAGATAGACGAGTTCATAGAGTCCGGTACTCTCAACTCCTTCTTCATCCTCGGTAGAACGATAGGCTTCATAGGCCATGTCCTCGACGAAAAGAGACTCGCCATGCCTATGTATCGCCATCCGATGGACGACATCCTCTACGATGTCAAAAAAGCCGAAGAGATCTGACAACTCTTCCACCCTCCCCTCCCGGGCGGGGAGCCCTCCGAAGGAGACAAACTTTTTCCCTTGGATGCATATTCGGCATCAATCACTTTTACAAAATTTTTTTAATTCGCCCATTCTCACCATAAGTGCAATTCCACCACAAATTCATACCGCCATCACCCTGAGCAGTTCGCCGAAAAAGACCTCATAAGGCATTCGATAGCCAGCCTGTATGGACTTCAAAATTGAATCCGCGACTTTAGTCGCCGGTAGAGTCTTGCATAGAGCAATGGCTAAATTTAGCCATTGAGAGATGAAGTCCGAAACTCAAAGGAGACAGAAGCTTCAGCCCCGTACAGATGGTAGATGGACTTTCACTTCCCAAGGCGATAGTCAACTTCTATGGTCGTCGATGTCTATTCCGCGACTGAAGTCGCAGCCCCAAGTAGATGGACTTTTATAATCCATGGCGATGGTAAGCCTGTATGAACTTTTGTGTTGAACCCGCGACTGAAGTCGCAGCTCCAAGTAGATGGACTTTTGCTTTCCATGTCGATGGTCAGCCTCTATGGACTTCAAAATTGATTTTGCGACTGAAGTTGCGGCCCCGAAATGGTGGCAACACTCCCCCACGGGCAATCCCTATCCCAAAGAGGGGTCGATATGGGGCTCTCGGGGATTGATTATGAGCGCTTACATTGGATCGGCACTGCGTGGCAGTCGGGGCAAAGGGGCGTATTCAGAGCGCGAAAGGCTTCGAAATCGATATTGGCAAGGTTGATGAAGTTCATCCCCAGCCTTCTCGCTTGGGGTAGGCTCTCCAGAAACCCTCATCCCCTCTGAAATCGGGCAGAGCGCTGTCCACCCCCATCCCGGCGCCGGCACAAATGAGCAGAGCGTCGGACTCTTTCAGCCACCCGGAAGCCTCCCTATACTCCATAGTCCGCTCCTTCTCACTCTTTAGGCAGTTCGGGAGCCTCTATCTCCTCTCCGAGTCTGCGGTATCCGGGCCCCACTCTCGCAGGCAAATCGCAATCGAGATAAAATCTGTGCTCATCCACGATACACTCTTCGTCTATATATTGGGACTCTATCTCGAGGATAAGAGGAACCGTTTTGCTTCCCTCTAGCTCGATTTCACTGTGCAAAGTGGCGAAAAAAGCGACTGGGGCCCCCGCTATACGGGGCGGGAAGCCCTCCCTGAGCTCTATGAGCTCTATATCGAAGCGCTCAGCCTCGCTCTCGTTTTCGGGAAGCGGTGCGGAGCTTAGATGCAGGGAGTCCACTTGGGCGGGGGATGCCATACATATAGTACATCTACGGCTCTTTCTGATATTTCTGAGCGTATCCTTCTCTCTTCCGTCAGGGCGGTGACCTATGGAGACCACCAGTACGGGAGGCTTGGAACCAAGGGGGGTGAAGTAGCTGAAGGGAGCGATATTGACGACACCCCTCTCATCCTCGCTCACAATCCACGCAATCGGCCGGGGAACGACCGTCTGCGCCATCAGTTTGTAGCGCTTAGCAGGCTCTATCTGCGAATAATCGACCAACATAGACTCTCCTTTTTTCATATTTGATTCACGGGAGGATAGCACCCTACTCCATCTCGAGACTCATCAGATACATATCCTCGCCATCTATGACGCTTGTATCGAGACTTCCGCACTTCGGACATGCCAGAGCCATACCCTCCACGCTCGATTCGACACCGCAATCTGGGCATCGTATCACGATACTCTGCATATTCATCACCAGCTCGGCCTCCTCGCAGAGAGTCCCCTCCCTGAAGGTCTCGAAAGCCCTTTGCAACAAATCGGGCTCAACACCGCTGAGGACACCTATCTTTGTGACCACCTTCAATATCCTGTCGGCTCCGTTTCTCTGGGCGTGCTCTTCGCACTGATTCAGTAGAGCCTGTACTATGGAGTATTCATGCATAGGATTCCTTTCTTCACTTCACGATTTGCATATCCGAAATATCCATCCTCTATCCTCTCTCTCCCTCGAATTTTATCCTCATCGAATTTCCGACCACTATCAGAGAACTGAGACTCATCGAGAGAGCGGCCACGAGAGGATTCACATGGCCCGCTACAGCCATCGGTACCGCCACCATATTGTAGAGCAGCGAGAGAGTGAGATTCTGCTTGACACTCCTGAAGGTTCTTACGGATATCTCGAAGGCATCGGCAAGAGCGGCGGGTTTGTCTTCGAGCAGTACGATATCGCTTACCTCTATCGCTATATCCGCTCCACCGCCCATAGCTACAGATATATCGCTTCTCGCCAGTGCCACCGTATCGTTTATGCCGTCTCCGGCCATAACCACGATATGTCCATCCTGCTGGAAACGCTCTACAAGCTCTGCCTTCTGCTGGGGAAGCAGGGCGGAGTGGACCCGTTTTATACCGGCCTCCCGTGCCACTATTTGTGCACTTCTGTCGTGGTCCCCCGTAAGCATCACTATCTCCACTCCCATGCGCTCTATCCTGCGCAGAGCGTCCACCACTCCCTCTCTTATCCTGTCTCTGAGTTCGAACTCCGCCAGCACCCTCGAATCTACTGCGAAGATATATATGCTGTGTTGGGCTTCGAAATCGCATACGATACCATTCTCCTGCATCAGTGCCGGATTTCCGCCTATGATTTTTCTCTCTCCATAGGTGGCGCAGACCCCTTTGGCCTGGATACTTTTTATCTCTTTCAACTCCGGCTCATCCGAAACTTCGTAGTGCTCTCTCAGGTATCGTGCCACCCCCCTGCTCACGGGGTGGTCCGAGCTTTCCGCCAAGGCCACTGCCAAAGCAGGGTCGAAGCCTTCGTCCGCCCGGAAGCGTACCACACTGGGGCGACCCTCCGTTATGGTTCCCGTCTTGTCGAGGGCCAGCAGATCGCTCCTAGCCACGGTTTCGAGCTGTGAAGCCTCTTTGAAGAGTATTCCCCGCTGGGCGGCTCTGGATATACCTACGAGAGTGGACATCGGAGTCGCGAGCCCCAAAGCGCACGGACAGGCTATGACGATGACGGAAATGGCGATAATGAGAGCCTTTTCGAAAGAGGCGCTATAGTAGAACCATCCGGCGAATGTTACAAGCGCGATAGTCAAAATCGCCAGCGAGAAGTAGCCAGATACGGTATTGGCCAACTGCTCTATTTTCGGTTTTTTCGTGATGGCATCGTTCAAAAGCTCCGTAATCGTATGCAAAAGAGATTCGTCGGCTCTCTTCGTCGCCCTGTAGCGCACCACGGAATCTATACATATAGTGGCGCTGAGAATCTCGTCTTCGGGCTCTTTCAATACAGGTTCGCTCTCTCCAGTGAGGGGACTCTCATCAAAAAGCGCACTGCCGCTCGTGAGTACACCATCGACAGCTACCTTCTCTCCGGGCTTGAGCTCTATGATATCGCCGACTTCGATATTCTCTATCGAAACGAGTGTCTTCTCTGCTTCTCTGACGACGGTGGCTTCGGTAGGCATGGTCCCAGTTATCCTATCCATCGTATCGACCGCCCTCTTTTTGCTGAGAACTTCGAGATATTTACCCACGAGTACGAAGGTTATTATCATGGTGGCCGAATCGAAATAGACTTCGCCGTGCATCGTCACCATCGCATATATAGAGTAGATATAGGCGAGTGTCGCTCCTGCGCTGACGAGGAGATCCATATTGACGAAACGGTTCTTCAGACCGTACCATGCACCCCTGAAAAATATCCATCCGCTATAGAAGAGCGTAGGAGTGGCGAGGATGAACTCCGCTATGTTGAGTATGTTTTTGTGCCCTCTCTCCATACCGGTGAAGTAGCCCGCATACTGGGCGATGGCGATCCACATTATATTCATCGTCGCGAAGACCCCCACCAGTATGCGGGAGTAGTAGTCGTTCCTCATCTTCACCGCTCTCTCCTCCTGGAGTCTCGGGTCGTAGGGGTAGGCGTTGTAGCCTATGGAGCGGATCTTCTCTATGATGGAGGAGAGTTTCACCACATCGGGATCCCATACCACATGGGCTTTGTTGTTGGAATAGTTTATCACCGCCTCCACCACTCCCTCCATCTGGTGCAAAACCTTTTCGTTGAGCCATACACAGGCCGAACAGTGTATCCCCTCGATAATGAGGTTTATCTCATTGAAACCTTCGGCAGTCTCTCTTACATATTTTCGGCTAAAGCCCTCGAGATCGAAACGCTCGAGATCGTCACGCTCTCTCTGCGCCGGTTCGAGACTGTTGTTACCGAGTTTTTCATAGAAGGTATCAAGGCCCTCCTCTTTGAGCAGATGATAGACTCCCTGGCAACCCTTGCAACAGAAATAGAGACTCTCTGCACCCTCACTCTTCTCCTCTATCATCACCGACTCATCGAAATCGAGTTGACAGTGCGAACATCGAACCTTGGCCATAATCTCTCCACCTTCATTTATTCGGAGATATTTTATCGTAAATATCGATACGACAGAGTTTGGAAAATCACGAATTTCAACAAAGAGAGAGAAAGAGAGAACTGGACTTCAGTCGCCAACGATTTTACGCATATGGCGCTACCTTCGCAAAATAGGATTTCCTCATCGCATAGGCCTCCTACGCTATAATCTCCCAAGCGGTAACGAGCTATCGCAAAAACCGAAATTGGAGTATCAGATGAAAAAGAGTCTCGTCGCCTCCCTGTGTATTGTTGCCCTCTTTTCGCTCTCATGTACGGACGAAGCGTCTCTCGTAGAAATGATGCAAAGAGGCAAAGCGGTGAGGAGCAGTTTCATAGGAAGAAAACTCAGCGCTTTCGAACTCTATGCCGGTCCCACCTACAAATGGAAAAATCTGCCCAACGGAGATAGCATACAGTACTGGCGCTCCGATATAGCGGGTTTTGTAGCTTCGAGAGGCGATGACGGACAAGGTACACTCTGTAGGTTGATTATTCTTACGGATGCTCAAAAGTATATAAAAGAGATAAGAGTGATCGAAGACGGTATAGCCTGTGGGCCGGCATTAAGATAGGCCGGCCCTTTTTACCGGCAAAAGGAGCTGGGGAAAGGAGCTCAGAGAGCCTCCGCATCCTCCTCGCCCGTACGGATACGCACGACATGCTCGATTGGGGATACGAATATCTTTCCATCACCGATTTTGCCGGTATGGGCCGCCCCTTTGATAGCCTCGACAGCCCGCTTCATATACTCTTCGCTACTTACAATTATCTCGATTTTGACCTTGGGTATGAAATCGACGACATACTCGGCACCTCTGTAGAGCTCGCTATGTCCCTGCTGGCGTCCGTAACCTTTGACTTCTGATACCGTCATACCCTCGATGCCGGCTTGAATAAGCGCATCTTTGACCTCTTCGAGTTTGAAAGGCTTTATGATGGCCTCTATCTTTCTCATCCATAGACTCCTTTGTTTAGATTATCTGCTTGATTTGCGGATGGGACTTCATACCACACTCGATATAGTCAAATCCCCCCTGCTGTTCATCGTCGCTCGCCCTGAATTTGGCGATCGTTTTTATTAAAAAGAGATATTACGATATATGAGCTGACAAAAGCGAACACTCCTGTTGTGATTTTGCCACAGTTTGAAGCTACAGAGATATTTCCCACGACGAATAGTGCAGCTTTTTTGAGCACAGCCATGAAAGAGTCATCGTTTTGGAGCGAATCGAAGAGGGTTGTGATACCGATGTTCTTCTACTATTTGGACAGCTCTTCGAACATTGCGAAACCCGATAGACGAGAGTCATCCAAAAGATGATAGGAAGTATCTATAAAACTTTTTTTATTATGCTCAAAGAGACATTTTGAAAAAAATCGATAAATAGGAGATGGAAAGTCCATATGCCAAAGCGGAAGTGATGATATAATGAGCCTATCAAGAGTGGAGGAGATAAGAGCATGAAAAATGAAAAATATATTGATACGCTGATTCCAGAAAAGAGACTCCCAAAAGAGAAGGTCTTCAATAAAAAGGGGAAAATGAAGAGGGAGTTTTATGAAAAGGAGCTCGAAAAACTGCAGATTGAACTGGTCAAACTCCAAAATCATATCAAAGAGTACAATCTGAGACTGATGGTACTCTTCGAGGGTATAGACGCCGCCGGCAAAGGAGGCACCATCAAGAGAATCACCGAACATCTCAATCCAAGGGGTGCCAGAGTCGTAGCGCTCGGCAAACCGAGCGATATTGAGAAGACAGAGTGGTATTTCCAGAGATATGTAAAACATTTTCCCTCGGGGGGTGAGATAGTGCTCTTCGACAGAAGCTGGTACAACCGTGCCGGAGTGGAGAGAGTGATGAACTTCTGCTCCCACGAAGAGTATCTGCGCTTCATGAGGCAGTGTCCGAAGTTCGAAGAGCTCATAGTGGACGACAAGATAATATTTTTCAAATATTGGCTAGATATAGACAAAAAAGAGCAGAAAAGAAGGCTCGAAGCCAGAAAGACCGACCCTTTGAAGCAGTGGAAACTAAGTCCGATAGACCTCAAGTCCAACGGTGCCTACGACAAATATGTGGAAGCCAGAGACGATATGTTCATGGCTACCCACACTGCCTACGCTCCTTGGATAATGGTCGATGCCAACGACAAGAAGAGGGCTAGAATCAATGTCATCAGAGACCTGCTCAGCCACATAGACTATGAGGGGAAAGATGAGAGAAGTGCCAATCTCGCGGTCGATTACGAGATAGTCAAACTCTATCAACAGAGATAGGATACGAGAAACGCGCTTCGCTTCGTCGGGGTGCTTTTCGAAAGTGAAAGCTCTCAGCGAGAGAGCGAGGAGAGGAAACTCTTTTCAAATTTGGCTATGGTCTTGTAGTCGGCTTTGCCTATTATATAGTAGATATTCAAAATCGCCTTCAGAAGGTCCGCAGCACTGTTTATCCTCTCTACTATACTGTTGTAGTAGTCCGCTTCGGCTATATATGCGTCGGTCAGGCTCTGTAAGCCTTGCTTGTATGCGTTTTTCATCGATTCGAAATATGTCTTGGCGGACTTTTCGGCAATTTTCTGCGCTCTGTAGGTCTGCAATCCGCCCTTTATCTGCACCCAGTACTTCTCGAGCGATATCTCACTCTCGGCAATCCTATCATCCAAGTCTCGACTTGCCGAGAGATAGAGCTCTCTGGCCTCGTCAACCCTGTCGCTCACATAGCCACCTTGAAAAAACGGAAAATCGACGCTCAAAACTCCTCTAATATCGTTCTGTCTTCTCGTATTGTCAGCGGCACGGTTGGACGAGTAGTTGACTCTCATACTGAGTGTAGGATAGCGCTCCGCACGCCTTGCCTCTATATCCATCTCGGCTATATCGACATAGAGTTTCGAAAGTCTCACCATGGTATTCTCTCTTATCATCTTCCTGAATCTCTCGATACCAGCCCTCTCGAACTCTCTTTCGACTCTATCTATCCTGTATCTCTTTTTGAAGATGGATTGCGGAATCTTTTTCATCTTGGTGAGAAGTTTCAGGTTGGCATCCGTCATCATAATCATCTGCTTGGTTCTTGCCAACTGTGCTATGGAGCTCTGGAGTCTCGCCTTGGCCTGGCTCAACTCGGCACTGTTGGATAGCCGCATCGAAAATTTGGAGGCTATCTGCTTCATAGCCTTTCTGTAGAGCTCCACCTTCCTCTTGTTGAGCTCTCTGATACGCTCCAGCCTTATTCTCTCTATCGCTGTCTGGGCTATCATCGTCGTAAGTCGGGCCTCTTCGTCTCTCTTTTGCATCTGCGCCGCTCTCTTTTTGAGTTTGGAGCTTTGAATCTCCTTCAGGAGTCTGGGCCTGTATATGGCCTGTTCGACAGTGACACCGTAGTTGTATATATGATCGCTATACTCTATACTCTTGTAGCTGTATCTCTCTTCATACTTTTCATATCCGCCGCTTGCCGATATCGATATCTGCGGTTTATAGCGGTCATAACCCTGCTCCACTCTATACCCAGAAGCCTTCGTCTTGTGGGCGAGAGAGAGTATTTTGGGGTTTTTCTGTGTCCCCTGACGGCAAAGTTCGGATATACCGCCACCCGAAAGTGTGCAAGAGAGGAGTACGAGCGCAGTCGAAAGCGATACGAAAGTGAAATCAGTTCGCATGGAAAGCCCTTTTGAGCAGAGATTCCAGAGGTGAGAGAATATAGCTCATAAAAGACCTCTTGCCTGCCTTTATATAGGCGGAGACAGGCATTCCAGGAACGATATCGAAACCGTTCTTCCTGATAGCTTCCATCCCCGCCGGTGTTATTTCGAGAAGTGCTTTATAGAAGCTTCTTTTCGCTCCCGGAGGCTGGAAGGTATCCGCGGAGACATATGTCACATTTCCCTCTATCGGGAGAGCACTCGGATCAACATAGGAGGGAAACTTTATATCGGCCTTCTGCCCGAGATGCACCTTGTCGATATCCGTGGGATTGATTACCAGCTCCAGCATGAGAGCGTTTTTCGTCGGTACTACGAAGGCAATGGGCTTTTGCGGAGGTATGACCTCTCCTACAGCATGTACCGTCATCGATGTAACGGTACCAGAATCGGGAGCCTTGAGAAGCATATGCTCCTTTTCCACTCCGAGAGACTTTATCTTGTTCTCCAGCATAACGATTTTGAGCTCAATATCCTTGAGCTGCATCCTCGCACTCTGTTCGAAAGAGGCCTTCTCGAGCTCCATCTGGTTCATATTGGCGTCTATCCTCTTCCTATACTCCCCTATTCTCGATTTCGCATCGGCGATATCGGCCCTAATCTGCTCTATCTTTCTCTCTCTATCAAGAAGCTTCATCTCGTCCGTCATATTTCTGTCGTAGAGAGACTGCCACTTCTTCAACTCTTTCTCGTAGGAGCGCATTATCTTTTCGTTGGATGAGATTCTCTCCTCGAGACCATCTATCTGCTGTTTCAATATCTCATTCTTCTCTTTCAGTAGCGAGACTTTCAAATCCAGGGTTTTGAGTTCGGCCCCTAGGAGCCTCTTCTCCTGCTCTATCGTCTCTACAGAAGAGTTCAAATCTATCAATCCCGATTTGACAGCTTCGAAATCGGGGCTTTTGGAGAGAGCGGCTTCGGCCTCGAGTCTGGCACTCTGTATCAGCAGCGTATCGTGCTGTTTTACGGCATTTTTCAGTTCACTTTTTATATTACTGTTATCCAACTCCAACAAAGGGGAGCCCTTGTGGACATAATCTCCCTCTTTTACATAGATATTCGTAACCAGCCCTCCCCTAGGGTGGGCCACACTCTTCTTGTATCCTTTGGATATCACTTTTCCCGAACCCACTACCGAAGTATCCACTTCGGCCAGTATCGCCCACAAACCGAAGAGTCCGAAGATAAGACCTATAGTCAGGAGTCCGAGCATATGAGGCTTTTTGCTGTCGAGGGCGGGATGGTTCTCCAGCGACTCCACCTTTGTCTGCAATGCCACTTCATTGTTACCTTTTCTCATTCGCTATCCACCCCTTTATTGGACTCGTTTTCAAGAGCCTGAGCTCCATCATTTTTAGGCGCATTCCCACTTAGGGCTGCAATCACCTGCTCTTTGGGGCCATACATCTGAATCATTCCGTCTCTGACTATGGCAATCTTATCCGCAAGGGCAAGGAGGTTCTTTCTGTGTGTGATATAGAGCAGAGTGGAGCCTCTCTGTTTCAATATTCTCATAGCCATCATCAGGGCATACTCCCCTGCATCATCGAGGTTGGAGTTGGGCTCGTCGAGGACCACTATCCTAGGTAGTCCGTAAACGGCTCTCGCCAAACCTATACGCTGTTTTTGCCCTCCAGATAGCGAGGCGCCCCCGGGACCGACCCTAGTTTCATATCCGTGAGGTAGATTCAGAATGAGATCGTGTGTTCCGGAGAGTTTGGCTGCCTCTATTATCTTTTGTGGATCCTCCTCTCTGAATCTGGCTATATTCTGCGCGATAGTACCCTCGAAGAGCTCTATATCCTGCGGCAGATAACCTATATGCTGCCCCAGCTCGTCACGGTTGTACTGGTGTATATCGGCACCATCTATGCGTATATGCCCATTGACTGGATGCCAGACACCCACGGCGGTTTTGGCTATGGTCGATTTGCCGGCGGCACTCGGCCCTATGACACCCACACTCTCTCCTGGCTCTATGAGCATATTTATACCTTTGAGTACCGGCTTCTGCCCCAGAGGAGGAACCACCACCACATTCTCGAAGGCTATCCTCCCCTCTGGATTGGGGAGAGTGAGCTTCTGGCTATGCTCTTCGAACTCCAGCAGAAGTTCGTTCAGTTTTCTATACGATATTCGCGCCGAGGAGAAATTTTTCCATGTCGCCACCAGCTGGGAGATAGGCGCCAGCGCTTTGCCAAGCAAAACGGCACCGGCGATAATCATACCTGGAGATATATCTCCATTTATCGCCAAGAGGGCCCCGACACCGTACATCAGCGAAGAGGACATCATTCGGAAAGTTTTGGATGCATTCGTGTACATAGAGGCCACACCGCTGGCTTCGGTATGGGTCTGGATGAATTCGAAGTGCTTCTCCATCCACTTCTTGAAGAGAGGCCGCCGCATACCCATGGCTTCGACCACCTCAACATTCCTTACAGTATTGCTGAAGTGCTCCATCGATTTCTGATATACGCTGTTGGAGTGCTCCAGCCCCTTCCTAGTAGCCCTTTCGTTCATCACCGTCAAAAGTATGATTATCACGGTCGCCCCCAGACCGTAGAAACCGTAAACGGAATCGAAAACGAACATTATGGCTATATATATCGGAAACCAAGGGGCATCGAAAAAGGCGAAAACCGCAGGACCGGTGAGAAATTGCTTTATCGTATTGAAGTCTCTCATCGGCGCCGCTCCGGCTTTGCCTGGATATTTCGATACCATATCGAAGGAGGCATCGAAAATTCTTTTGTTGAGTGCCGCATCGAGTTTGTTGCTTATATGCATCATTATTCTCGATCTGACATACTCGAGCAGTGCCATTCCGATGAAAAATATCAATATCACCAGTGTGACTACGAAGAGTGTATCGAGACTCTTCGAGGGCATGACGATATCATAAACCGCCAGCATGTAGATTGTGGAGGAGAGCATCAATATATTGAGAAAAAAACTATAGATACCAATCGATATGAATGATGACCTTATCTTTTTCAGAGCTTTTTCGAGGTCGGAATATTCCACCTCTCTTCCATTTCTATTTCTTTTGATTTGCACAGATATGTTCCAATTCATATAAAGATTTTAAGAATAGCGCGATATTATATCCAAACTAATTTAATGCGAGGGTATGAATTGTGAAAAAAGCCATTGTTACAGGAGTGACGGGTCAGGACGGTGCCTATCTGGCCAAAAATCTGCTCGAAAAAGGGTATGAGGTCTATGGGACTTTCAGGAGGACATCTTCGTCCAATTTCTGGAGAATCGAGTATCTCGGAATCGAAAAGCATCCCCAGCTTCATCTCGTAGAGTATGACCTGACGGACCAGTCCAACGCTATCAGAATGGTGATGAGCATCGAGCCCGACGAGATATACAATCTCGCCGCCCAGAGTTTCGTGGGGGTCTCTTTCGAGCAGCCGGAAGCGACATCCATGAAGACGGGAATCGGAGCTCTCCACCTACTCGAAGCCATTCGTATCGTAAATCCCGAGATTCGCTTCTATCAGGCTTCGACATCCGAAATGTTCGGCAAGGTGCAGGAGATACCCCAGAGCGAAAATACGCCTTTCTACCCCAGAAGTCCCTACGGTGTGGCGAAACTCTACGCTCACTGGATGACTGTGAACTACAGAGAGTCCTACAATATCTTCGGATGTAGCGGAATACTCTTCAACCACGAATCTCCGCTCAGGGGCAAAGAGTTCGTCACACGCAAAATCACCGACTCGGTAGCCAAAATAAAGCTCGGACAGCTCGATACGCTGGAGCTCGGAAATCTCGACGCCAAAAGAGATTGGGGCTTCGCCGGAGAGTATGTGGAGGGGATGTATCGCATGATGCAGGCCGACGAAGCCGACACCTTCGTACTCGCCACCGGCAGAACGGAGAGCGTCAGAGATTTCGTAAAGATGGCTTTCAAGGCGGTAGATATCGATATCGTCTTCGAAGGAGAGGGTGAGGAGGAGAGAGGTATCGATTCACGAAGCGGTAAAAGCCTCGTCAGAGTCAACAGCAGATACTACAGACCCGCCGAAGTCGATCTTCTCATAGGTGATCCCGCCAAAGCGGAAAAAGTTCTGGGCTGGAGAGCGCAAACCACTCTCGAAGAGCTATGCAGAATGATGGTAGAGGCCGACCTCGAAAGGAACAGAGTTGGGAAGAGTTTCTGAGCGCGTCTTCATAACGGGTATCGAGGGCTTCACCGGCCGCTACCTGAAAGAGTATCTTCGAAAAAGAGGCTTCGAAGTCTTCGGAAGCGCTCTGCGCGCAAAGGGAGAGAATATCTTCGAAGCCGACCTTGCCGACAGTGGGAGATTCCGCGAACTCTTCGCCGAGCTCTCCCCAGACTATATCATCCATCTTGGAGCCATATCTTTCGTGGCCCATACGGACAATACGGACTTCTACAAAACAAATACCATAGGCACACTCAATATTCTGGAGGCCGCTTCGGCCATGGAGAAAACTCCCAAGAAGGTGATACTGGCTTCGAGTGCGGCTGTTTACGGAAGACAGAAGGTAGATACGCTAGATGAGGCACTCTGCCCGAAACCGGCCAACCACTACGGGGCCAGCAAGTATGCCGCGGAGACTCTCGCCGCCAACTACTACGACAGACTACCCGTTTTGACGGTACGACCATTCAACTATACAGGTCCCTCCCAGGCAGAGCACTTTCTGGTACCCAAAATCGTCAAGCACTACGCCATGGCCTCTAGGAGTATAGAGCTTGGAAATCTCGATGTGATACGGGAGTACAACGATATAGACTTCGTATGCGAAATCTACTACCGGCTGCTCGGGGTTGCACGGCACTCCGATACGCTCAACATATGTAGCGGCAGAGGTATCGCTCTGCTCGATATCATCGAGATAATGAACGAAATAGCGGGCTATGAGATAGAGGTGAAGGTAAACCCCCGTTTCGTCAGAAAAGACGAAATAAAAAAGCTCATCGGTTCACCCGAAAAACTCTTCTGCGTTACTGGAGAGGTGGAGATACCGACTCTGCGAGAGACTCTCGAAAAAATATATCACTTCTGGAAAGAATATGCGCATAGCGATAGTGCACGACTGGTATGACAGACCCGGCGGTGCCGAACGGGTAATAAAGAGCCTCCTCGAAATATATCCGCAAGCCGATCTCTTCGCGCTAGTCGATCATTTCAGCGAAGCAAATAGAGAGAAATATCTCTTGGGCAAGAGGGTCAAGATCTCCTTCGTACAGTCTCTGCCCTTCTCCTCTACGAGATTCAGAGACTATCTGCCCCTCTTTCCTCTCGCTATCGAACAGCTGGATCTGAGGGGTTACGATCTTGTCATCTCCTCTTCTCATGCCGTCGCCAAAGGTGTCATCACACACCCCGGACAGCTTCATATAAGCTACTGCTACACTCCCATGCGCTATATCTGGGATATGCAGGAGAGCTACTTCGTCGATCATCGCATAGGGCCCCTCAAGCGCAAATTCCTCAGATATCTCTTCTTCAAGCTCAGACAGTGGGATAGACTCTCCTCCGAGAGAGTCGAGCATTTCATATCGATCTCCTCCTTCATACAGCGAAGAGTACGCAAATATTATGGTAGAGATTCCGTCGTGATACACCCGCCGGTAGATACAGCCGCTTTCGGCTTCCATGCCGACAAAGAGGATTACTATTTCACGGCTTCGAGGCTGGTGCCGTATAAAAAGTGTGCCATGATAGCTCGTACATTCGCACGAAACGGAAAAAGGCTCATCATCGCCGGAGATGGGCCGGACTACTTGGAGATAAAGAGAAATCTGACTCCCAATATCACTCTTCTTGGTGCTGTAAGTGACGAAAAGATGATCTATCTGATGCAGCGCGCCAAAGCCTTCGTTTTCGCCTCTTTCGAAGATTTCGGAATCGTGCCCGTAGAGGCTATGTCCTGCGGTACGCCCGTAATAGCGTACGGCAAAGGGGGCTCGCTCGATACGGTAGTGGACACAAAAACTGGAATTTTCTTTCAAGAACAGAGCGAAGAGTCTCTCGATAGAGCGCTCAGTCGCTTCGAAAAGAGCGATTTCGACTATAAATCGATATCGGAGCATGCGCAGAGATTCTCCGACGAGAGGTTCAAAAGGGAATTTGCCGACTATGTGCGCAAATGTATATCCAATTTTGACAATCGAGGAATTTGAAGATGATAAAAAGCATACTACGACTTTTCATTTCACTCTCTCTTCTCTTCTCACTCATATCTTCGAGAGTACTCTATTCATCGAGAGATCTAACGCTTCGATTCGGTCCCGATGTGTATATCGACGGTAGCAATGCCAAAACGATCTTTTTCGGTGGTGAGCGTGCCGCTTTGTGCACCGTTGTCATAGGAGCTTTCGCCAAACCCTTTTTCCTCGATGCCGATGGGTGTAGATATTCGAGCAATTCTCGGGGAGAGAAGATTGTATGTACCTCCGATAGACTGGTGTGCAAAACCAAAAGGGAGCTGATAGATTTCGCATCGAGTGAAGACTCGAGCGCCAAGTTCACTCCCCGGCCATCCTGGTGTCGCTCGAACAATTTGAATATTACGGAGCGAAGCATATGTGAGCACCCATATCTTTGTAAATTGGATCTTGAAATGTCCGAACTCTACAAGAGATCGACACAGGTACAAAAGAGCCTATTTCAAAAAAGGTGGCTTCTTCAGCAGCGCAATAGTTGCAATGCAGACATCGAGTGTCTCGAGCGTGTCTATACTCGGCGTATCGAAGAGTTGCGAAGTACAGTAGGAGCTACCTTGAATGACGATACAATCGACGAGACAAAACTCTTCGTAGAGAAGAGAGATAAGCATCTTATCTTGGAAAGGGTCATAATTCCAAAAAGCGCATATATCAAAAAGAGTGCATACGATATGAAGATTGCACTGATTGTTTGGGATATATCAGGCAGAAGCGAAGCCAATTGGAAGGTAGAGAATTTAATCGGAGGATTACATTTCAAAAACAATATCAAAGGCATAACGACACAATGTTATGAAAAAGATGGGCTCTCCTTCTGTGGTGTGGAAATAGGAGCGAAAGATCTGGTCTATGTAAGGGTAAAAGATCTGATTTTTATCGACAGATGAATATAGATTTGAAGAAAAACTTGCTTTGCGGCTCGATTTGAACGCTTATGGGCGAAGATTGGGTTGACGCAAAATACCCAAAAGTCGAATCCTTCGACAATCCCCCCTATGCAAGGAGGAAGGAGGGATATCGAAATAACCCGAACACCCCCTTATGCGAGGTACAGGAGGTTACTTTTCATAATTCAACATCAAAGTTATGCTTGAATTTGGCGAGAGAGTCTTTATAGATATGTCGCTATATCTCTCCTTTTTATTCTTTGCAATCACTTTGGCTTGCGTTTTGAGCATCTCGGCCTTTAGGGAGCCTACACTCTTCATATTATGCCAATAGAGTCTAAATTTGAAATTCTTCACCTTGTGCTTATTTCTATTCTCTATATTCAATATGATATTTCTCGTCGTCATCTCGGTGGTGATTTTTATTCCGGAGAGAGTATTTGCCCTATATGCCAGATCTTTTCCTTTTAGAGTCACAAGCTCATCGTGCCTCTTGAGGTAATCGAAATAGGATTTTAGGATATGCAGATTTTTTGGTGCACTCATTATATGAGTATGGACACTCAGAGTATATAAGATATTCATCGAACTCAACATTTCAGTCTCGAATTTCATACTCTCAAGTATCTCTTTGTCGCTGCTGCCCATCTTTACAAAGTATTGAAAGTCGTCAGTTCCGTGTCTTGGTATAGTAATAAATCCCTCATGCTCCATAGTAGGAAGTAAGAATGTTTTTGTATGCTCCATCGTATATCCATAGCCCGATTCCTTCATACGCAAAGCCATAGCCTTGTCTATCTCTTCACGAGGCGGTCTGAAGCCTAAAACTTTCTTTCCTGTAATCTTTTCGAGCAATTTCTTGGAAAAATCTATCTCCTTCGTCATCTTCTCTTTGCTTGTTCCCATTATTTTGGTATGTGAATAGCTATGTGAGCCTATCTCTACATTCGGAAGTTTCGATATCTCTTTTGTAAGTTCCGTATTTTTTTCAGCATACTTACCCACACAAAAGAGTGTGGTATTGATATCATACTTTCTTGCCAGCATGGAATAGCCATACATATTTCTATATTTATACTCCGTATCTTCCGAAATGAAAATCGCCTTACTACAATCGAGAAACGGATATGGGACCACCCAAAACGGTTCTCTCAAAAATCGCACTGCACTACCGACTATAGAATCGAAAATCTTCTCTCCTCTCAATTCTATGAATGAATAAGCTGGAAACGAAAAGTAGTACCAGCTACCGCGACCATAGTTCCCATGCCATGCCACTGCTGCTTGTGATAGCTTCAATTTTTTGGAATGGACTTTCGGAGTAGAGGTAACTTCCCAGTTGCTCAACAAGATATCGCCTGAATTTCCATTAGAGTCGAAGATAGGCAGAGGATCATATAAAATCAGATCATTTCTTGTGGGCACCGATTTGATTGCACCAATAGGTGATAGGCTCTTTTGTATCATAAAAAATGCACCATTCTCCTCTTTGCTCAAGCTTTTATCCATGAACTTGAGATTTGTGATAGCTCTCACTCTCTTGTACGAATCGAATGGGCGACCATCGCTATTGCCGAAATATCCGAATCGATAGTTGAAAAAGAGCTTTCCTCCCTTTTTGACAAAGGACTTGATCTTTTCGAAATTGATATCACTCAATACATAAGTATCCAGTGCTATGAGCAGACTTCGGGCGGGTAGTTGCCCCAAAGCATCTTCGGAGACCATTTTTGTCTCGATACCAACCTTCTTGAGCCGTTTCGCAAAATTGTTGATTATCTTTTTGTACGAATCGGCGCTACCATTGCCCTTGATTAGATACTTCTCGGTCTCTTTCGAATACAAGAGATAGACAGACTCGTTTCTCGCAAAAGGGAAAACAGCATTTTGCGAAAAGTTCAAAATTGGCAGCAGTTGATAAAATATCAATCCAGATAGAAGTGCAAAAAAGGTTATCACTCCAAAAACGATAGGCATATCGAGTTTGCTATCTCTACTATTCGTAATAGATATAGTCATTTTCCACCTCCTTTAAGATCTCTTCGTAACTTTTTATTTCGACACCAAGATCCTTCTTTTTTCTCTTCTCTCTGGCTTTGTATAGAAAATATGCTATCACCCCAAAGATTAGAGTGACAATCGTAATCACCAGTATCAAAACCGACAGAAAACTCAATAAATTCATAGATTCCCTTTTCGTTCAAGTTTGCCCCAGCTCATCTCTATTCCGAACCACTCCTCGACTGTAGGAAAGATCTTGGCTATATTTATCACCTCTATGAAAAAGAGGCGATAGAACAGAGCGTAGAAAGCCAGCGAAAGCCTCTCTCCCGTAATCAAAACACAATAGAGCGCTCCAGCCATATCGAGAATACCGAAAAGCGCCCACCAGTAGAAGAGTAGAATACTCACTCCAGAATTGATGGCCAGATAGATCATGAAGATATTGGCCCAGACATCTATGAACGGCCAGAAGATAGCTTCGAAGAGCATATACCACAGCACGAACGACACCGAAGGCTTTTTGCCTATATGCCAAAGAGCTCTCTTGTGTTTTCTGATAGCCTGTAGGATACCGCGTGTCCATCTGTATCTCTGTTTTATCAGATCCAGAAGGTTTTCGGGAGCTTCCGTGTAGGCCACAGCATCGGATTCGAACTCTATCCTGTAGTTGTGGCTTATCAGCTTGAGAGTCACATCGCAATCCTCGGCGAAGGTGTCATCGTCGTAGAGTCCCACTTCGTACAGAGCGCTCTTTCGAAACATACCTATAGGGCCGGGGATGATATTGACCAACTGCAAAAAGGCCTGTCCGTTTCTGACCATATTCAGGCCCTCCACATACTCCAGCGCCTGTAGTTTGGTAAGGAGCGAGTTTTGATTGCTTACATATACCGAGCCTGCCACAGCGGCTATTTCAGGGTCGTCGAAGTATGCCGCCATAAGCATGACGGCGTTGGGATCAAGTCTCGAATCGGCATCGACCACCATTATCAGTTCACCGCTGGAGTGCTCTATGCCGTAGTTTATCGCATTGGCCTTGCCGCCGTTTTTTTTGCGCAACACTCTGAGGCTTCTATCTCCGGTAGTAAACTCCATACGCTTGGCCTTGAGAAAGGTCCTATCCGAAGAGCCGTCGTCTATGACGATGATTTCCAGATTGGGATAGCTCTGCTTCAGGAGTGAGCGCAAAGCCTTTTCGATGACGACCTCTTCGTTGTATGCGGGTACCGTGATGGTGACTCTTTTGAACTTTCTTCGCTTTGTACTCAACTCCTCTATGGTATCGGCACTCTTGAAGATTGTCTTTACCATCGAAAAGAATAGTAGAAGCATATATCTCATGATAACCAATGCGGTGAAGATAAGCACAATAACCACACCGCTTTTTACAAAGAGATCTTCTACTTTGTAGAAATGATAATAGAAATAATATAGGGCTATCGCCAATATCAAAACCAACGGCAAAGCCACCATTGCCGCTATGATAGGTCTTATCATAGATATTTCCTAAAAGTTATGGAGCAATTAAGACTTCTATAACCGCTACCGCTACCGCCTGCACCGGTACCATTATCCATTTCGCAACCTATTTTGGATTCAAAGCCCGCATTCTTGCTGCTCTTGAGCCACAATCCGCCATTGTACAAAACACTTTGATCTTCGAGGCTATAGCCAAGCGATACTTCTCCTTCGAGATTCCAATTTTTCGTAAAGGGCTTCCCAAGCCTTATGGCAAAAAGCGTATTGTCAACTTTTTTCGGAGAATAGTAGCAATCCGTACTAAGAGAGTTTAGCTGATACCATCCGTACACTACAAAAACAAAATCACTATTCCACTTCTGGATATTGTAAAACTCATAATCATACTGGAGCGTCAATACCCTATTACCATCATCGATATCCTCGAAAGCCAAGGACCACCACAAACCTTTGTGTTCGGCTATGTAGTGATATCCGCTTATTCGTGCTCTTGTCTGCATATGCTTGGCCGAACATGATGTCCGCTTATAATAGAGTAGATTACTTCTCTCGAGCGAGAGAGTGATAGAATCTCCAAACAGAGTGGTCTCATATCCCAAAGACCATCCCAGCTTACCCTTCCCTTCGAGATAGTTTTCGACAACTTTTGCCGACAAGCCCTTGTATTTCGCTCCCAAACCATAAAATCCACCTCTATATTTGGCATGATCGTCATCTACACGATAGGCTCCACCCAAGAGTGAAAGCCACATATCGTCCCCAACTTCATTAGAGAGCGAAAAGCTCGAGTCATACATCGATATACCGGCATTGTCTCGAAAATAGTTAGTGTCGAGGTCTATGGATATGCGCCGTCGGTCGTCCTCTTTTTCCGACGGCGCTTCCAACTTTCCCGAGACACTATCTCCATTCAATTTACGATGCCTATTTCGTCGATGCACTCTATTGTTGCCTTCTCTTTTTTTCAGAAATAAGTTTTGCGTCTTCTCTGCTTGCAGCTCTTCGAGTCGCTGTGCAATCTCTTTTCCTAAAGGATCACTGTTTCGAGACGGTATATACTTCGACTCTTTAAAACTTTCCGATTCTATCAGGCAACTATCATCCGTACACTCTACGACAAGCTCCACATAGCCGTTTCTCTTTTCGATCTTGGAGGCATATGTCTCATAAAAGCCAAGCCTATATCTATCGTTTTCCTGTTTCAGAAGCGTCGAATCATATATACCAATCGATATAAAATCACTTTTTCTAAACAGATTCTCCACCTTAAGCAGCATATCACTCATTTGAGAGTCGTTTACATCATACAAAGATACATACGCTCGCGCATCCAGCTTCTCTTGTGCATTTTTCCAACGCTTGAGAAATGACTTTAGCAGCACAGGCGGATCTTTTGGCAATCTCTCAAGAAGCTTTCTATATACCTTCTGAGCTCTTTGAGGTTCGTTCGATTTCTGAAGATTGTAGGCATAGTGATAGATGATATTTTCATCATCAACCATCCACTGCATCAGATAAAATTCCCCCGCAGCCTCTTTGTATCTACCGCTTTTCTCCAGCGCCATGGCATATCTCTCTCTGGCGCTGTAGTCTTCGGGCTCCTCTTGGATATAGCTCCAGTAGTAGTCGGCGGCAGTCTTAAAGAGCCCTCCTTTATAGGCTCTATCGGCCATCTCGAGAAGTCTTCTATCGGCCTTCTTGCCACCGCCTCCTCCTTCGTCTTCTTTATTCTTGTGTCTAACGAGATTTAGATATCTCGGTCTGCTCTTGAGTGCTTTGGCCTTGAGTACCATAGCTTTCCTGTCATCGGGATAGAGCCTGAGCAGATCGTCGAGTACGGATACAGCCGCATCCTCATAGCCGTACCAAATATACCTCTGTGCCAACTCATAGAGAGATTTTCTACTGGAGAGAAAATTGCCATAATACTCCCAGTCTCCAAAGCCTTTGTATAGATTTTTGGTTTCCAAATAGAGATCTCCGGCGCTCTTGTAGGTATCTATATTGTGCGGATTCTCCTCTATCATCTTTTCATAGATAGAGAGTGCTTTTTTCTTCTCCCCAGCCGCAGAATATAGCTCTGCAAGCCTACTTCTTATCTCGCTATTTTGTGGGTCTTCTTGTAGTCTCTTCTCATATTTTCGGATAAGTTCATCTGTTTTGCCTCTGAGCAACAATAGCGACTCTTTTATCTCTTGATCATCCTTCATCACCTTTTCAAGCTTCTCGAAGAGCTCTCTTGCCATATCTTTATTACCGCTCCACAGATATATATTGGCCTTGAGCTTCAAAGCTTCGTATCTCTTTTTGGTCTTATCGCTCCCTTGGATTTTATCGATAATATCGAGTGCCCTTTTGTATTCTCCCTTCCAAGCAAAGACCTTGGCCTTGAACAATCTTGCGTCGGAAAAATGCAAATCGTCTATCGAATCGATCATCTTTATCGACTCATCATACTTTCCCATCCACGCAAGCAGTTTGGCACCCAGCAATCTGCCTTCCCTATCTTCGGGATGAGAGAGAGTATATTTCCGCACTATATCGAGGGCCTTGGGAGGATTCTCCTCATAGAGTGCAAAAGCCAACGGTTCCAGATTTCTGTAGCTCGGCTCTTTACGGTAAATCTCTTCGAGCTTTTTGAGATTTTGCTTGAGTTTTTTTTGCAACTTTTTCGTTATCGCACCGCTGCCTTTGCAAATTTTACCTCTCTTTTTAAGATATTTAAGGAATCTCTTCGTATCGTACAATCTACCATCTTCGAGATAGATCTTCATTATCTTCGTAGCATATCTACACTCACCGGTTGTGAAATAGAGTTTTTTCAATATTTTTATAGCACATGCCGAATCTCCAAGCTCTTTACAATCTTCGGCTTTTATCTCATACGCATCGAGATTATCTTTTTCGACTCTGTTTAAAACCTCGAGAGAGAGTTTATATTTCCCATCCCACATAGCCACTCTTGCTATGTTGATTAAACTCTTTACAGATAGCCCAATCTTCGAGATTGTATCGGTATTTTTAAAATGTAGATAGAGTGAAATTATTTTTTTGTATTGCTCTTTTTCGTAGAGTTGTTGAATATACTCATTGATATCCCTCTTACCCTCTATCGCCTCTTCAATCAAGACATCCACTCTCGCCTTTTCATATAACTTTTTTGCAGTCTCATTTTTCGGATCGATTTGTAAAACCTTTTTTATAAGTGATAGCGATTTGATGCTCTCGTTGTGCTCCATATAGTATCTGGAGAGAGCGAGTCTATTTTTTATATCCTCTGGGTTGAGCTTTACACTCTCTTTAAGATCGTTTTCATTCACCTCCAATGACGAAAGCGACAATGTAGAGGCTATCCACAGTAGGCCCCAAACTACTTTTCGCATAACTTCTCCTCTATAGATTTCCAATTGAGCACATCACTTATCTCTTCTATTTCGAAACTATCGAGCGAATCGAATTTGACATCCACAATCCTCTTTACCGTATCTACCCTACTGTTGATAAAGGCAATTATAACACTATTGCCCACTTTGCATACGACATCCCGCTCCCTTATCTTCGTTTCGATAGACTCTATATCTATATCGCCTATCGCCGTCAAAAGCGAAAAATATATACCTTGAGTCTGTAAATCACGCAGAAATTCGCACAACTCCCCAATTTTATCTCCATACTTTTTCTCACTTAGAGATAAATTCTCTATTTTGGAAGAGTAGAATCTACTATCGAGTATTCTCTCGATCGACATTATATACTCTTCGAATATAAAGTTTCTGGAGAAGATATCGTAACAACCCATCTTTGCCGCATCGAGTTTATCTGTAGATCTCACATACTCTTTATCCAAAATGGATATGATTTTCGATTTCAGACCATATTGCGATATAAGTTTGGATATCTCCACTATTTCACTACTATCGGAGGTGTCCAGTATTATCAAATCGGGCCCCTTCATTACCGCAGTGGCCACGGCGACTGGAGAGGATACGACACTAAGATTTAGTTGCGAACCCCCAAAGATGAATCTGTTTAATGCCACAAACTCTTCTTCTCGGGCTATAAGGAGAATTTCACAACTCTCGCTCTTGGTGACACTAGTGCTATAGTCAATCTCTTTCGACTTCGCTTCTTCCATCGTAGTCAGCTTCAATTTGTTGTCAATCTTACAAAAAGTATATCCACCCTCTTTCACAGGATAGATAGAGCTAAGCACCTCCACCTCTCTTGCATTATTACCCTTTTTAACCATTAGATTCATATCCATATAGTTTTCGAGTATGTCGTGAATGAAACTCTGCTCATCCCCAATCATACCGGTAGTGATGAACAATTTGAACTCTCTTCTCTTTTTTATGGATATGATTGTCTCGATAAACCACTCCGCATCAGAGCTCTCTTGTATTTCAAACATCGCATCGAGTCTATGAAGTATCACTATATTGGCAGATACTTTCTCTATGGCCTTTTCTATATCGTTGGCGATAAATTCCAAACCATAAAGAGCCTTCAATTCTCGATAGTTCTCCTTTAGACACAAAAGCTCTATTTGCTGCAAACACTCACGCAATTCATTGTCAGCAAAATCGGATATTATAGATATCCTTTTATTCATGAGCGACCTTGGAAAAGGAGAGAATATAACCACATGGGAGCTATCATCTATAAGTTTACAAGAACAAAAGAGAGTAAAAGTGAGCTTACCCTGCTTTTTTCCACCCTCGACGAGCAAAAATTCCGAATTTTCAATAGCTTCTTCTAAGTTCAATATATCACCTTCCTCTTTTTTGTCGGACTATGAAACCGAAAATCTCTTTTGGCCGTACTCGAGATGGTGACGGCGGGCAAATCAACTTTTGCGTATATAGGTCAGGAAACTCTCTTCGTTCACCTTTTCGCAATAGACATCGAAACCCTTCTCTTTGAATGTGGAAATCAGAGGCGAGGGTAGAAAATCCGATTTTACGAGCACTATTTCACCCTTTTGCAAAGAGTTGAGCAGGCTGTTCGTATGGGCGAGAGGATTCTCCTCTCTATCGAGAAGCTCATTGGCGTCAATCGTCTCCTTCGGCTCCTCTTTCAGCCAGTCGGGACTCTCTTTGGAAAACTCCTCGTCCGACTCCAGCTCTCCTCTCTTCAAACTCTCCTGACCCACCTCGGCTCTGAGCATATTGACCAGATCGAGCGTATTGTATCCGCCAATCATCGCCACCTGCGAGAGAGTCGCAATTCTGGCGACCGTCCGTCTGAGGATGGGATTTTTGAGCTTTTTGTACTTTTTATTGAGCTTCATCAGAAACTCTTCGAGCTGAGGATAACTCTCCAGCAGATCGTGAATTTTACTCTCCGGCAATATCTCCATAGGCACTCCTTGTCTCCTCTTCTATATACCGAGTATTTCGGCTCTTCCTCTCCTCATTACCACGGTATCTTCCACCCTTATACCGAACTCTCCGGGTATGTAGATTCCAGGCTCTATAGTAAAGACCATGCCATCTTCTACGCTAATGTCGGATTTTGCGGAGATATAGGGCATCTCATGTATATCGAGCCCCACTCCGTGCCCGGTGGAGTGTACGAAATATCTCCCAAAGCCCGCTTTCTCTATCACCTCTCTGGCCAAGGCATCTATCCTGGCGGCCTTCATACCGCTCTTTGCCCTGGCGATGGCTCTGTCGTGAGCTTTGAGAACCGCATCATAAGCTCTCTGCACTCTTTTGGAAGAGAATTTCTGTTCATAATCGAAGGAAAAATTCCTTCCGACAAAAGCCGTCCTGGTCCTGTCGGAGCAGTACCTTTCATACTTCAGTCCCGCATCCAAAAGGAGCAGCGAACCCTTTTTCACCCTCTTTTTGGATGCCGTCGCATGCGGTTTGGCCGCATTCTCGTCAAGAGCCACTATGGGGTCGAAACTCAGAGGGTATTTCCCCTTTTTTCCGAGTAGAGATTCCGCTACGAAAGATAGCTCTCTCTCACTCTTGCCCATACCCTTGCGGCGTATATATTTCGCGAAGGTGTCGAAAGCTTTGGCACCCAGTCTCGCGGCTTTGTCGAGCCTGGCTATCTCCTCTTCGCTTTTGACTATCCGCCTTTTGTGGGAGAAGTCGTTTTCGAAGCGAAAATCCACTCCGCTCTCTTTGAGTCTCTCATAGGCTCGCAGACTCCACTCACCCGGGTCGAGAACGACTTTCGAGACTCCAGAAGAGGAGAGAATCTCCACCGCTTTTGCGTAGAGGTCGGAGGTTATGAGCACCTCCGCTCCCACGACTCTCTCCCTAGCTTCTATTTCGTACCTCGCATCGCTTATGAACCATGCGTCGCGACCGAGTCGTATATAGATGGCGTTGTCACACGAAAACGAGCATTCGTAATAGATGGCGTTTTCGTTTGCGATTATGAAATTCATCTCTTGCTTATGCGTTTTGCTGCTTCTGCATCTCTCTTGCCGCCCTGATTTCGTTGAGTATCTGGCTCATGGCCACCATCGCCAGATGATAACCGAAAGGTCCCACACCGGCTATCACACCCGCACAGACTTCGGCGGTGAGAGAGTGCTTTCTGAAGTCTTCCCTTGCGTGAATATTGCTGATATGCACCTCGATAGCCGGTATCTGAACGGCGGAGAGGGCATCTCTGATGGCTATCGATGTATGGGAATAGGCGGCTGGATTGATGATGATTCCGTCGGCATCTCCGAGACACTCCTGGATACGGTCCACTATTTCACCCTCGAGATTGCTCTGAAAAAACTCTATCTCGAATCCGTTGTCGGAAGCGAACTTCTTCATCTGCTCATGTATCTGCTCGAGTTTCATCGGTCCGTAGATATGCTGCTCTCTTATTCCGAGCATATTGAGATTGGGGCCTTGTATGACTACTACTTTCATCTGTCTATCCTTGTTTTTGATTTATCCGACTTTGCGAAGATGCATAATTTTAGTCAAATATACTTAATAATCCGAAAGTTCGAGACGATTCAGGGCCCGAAAGAGACTTTTTGCCTTCGGCATTTTGGTTATAATAGCGCTGGAATAGAAATCGACAAGTAAAAGAGGAGGGATGCAAAGTGCAAAAAGAGCCCATGCTCGAGCAAAGCTATAAAAAGCTGAGCGCCGAACTTGAATATCTGAAAAACGAAGAGAGAGCCAAGATAGCCAAAATCATCGACGAGGCACGCGCTCTGGGTGATTTGAAGGAGAATGCCGAATATCATGCCGCGAAAGAGAAGCAGGGGCTGATGGAGGCCCGTATCACGGAGTTGACCGATATCATAGGAAGGGCTCATGTGATAGACCCCTCCGCACTCTCGCACGAGAAGGTCAGTTTCGGCTCCACCGTGCTTCTGACCGACCAGGCGAGCGGAGAGGAGGTTCGCTATGTCATAGTCGGTACGCAGGAGTCCGACCCTGCGAGGGGACTGATATCGGTACACTCTCCCATGGCCAGGGCTCTGCTGGGCAAAGAGGAGGGAGACGAAGTGACCCTTCAGCTGCCGGGAGGCAGAAAAAGCTTCGATATAGAAGAGGTCTTCTACGAAGAGATCGTATTGGATGGCGACAATGGGTGAAAAGATCACCGTCGGAGTCGTCGGGGCCGGAGGCTATACGGGTCTGGAGCTCATCAAGATGCTCATGAGACACCCCAATTTCAAATTGAGCTATCTGGCCACCACGGAAGGAGGGGTGGGAGTGGAGCAACTGCATCCGTCTCTTTTGAATCTTCTGGATATTCCCGTAGAAAAGGCGGATGCCAAAGAGATTTCGAAACGATGCGAACTCGTTTTTCTGGCACTCCCCCACAAAGCTTCGATGGGACTGGCCAAAAAGCTCCTCGACGAGAATGTGAAGGTCGTGGACCTTTCAGCCGACTACCGTCTCGAAAGAGAGACCTACGAAGCGACCTACTGCCCCCACGAAGACCCCGAACATCTCGAAGAGGCGGTATATGGACTTGTAGAGTACTACAGAGAGGAGTTCCGAAATGCCCGTATAGTCGCATGTCCGGGCTGCTACCCCACAGCGACTCTGCTTGGAATCCTCCCCTTCATCCCATATATAGACAGTAGCGTACCGCTCATCGTAGATGCGAAATCCGGTGTAAGCGGAGCGGGGAAAAAACTCTCCGAAAAGACGCACTTCGTGACGATAGATGAAAATATTTTCGCATACAACCCTCTAAAACATCGTCACTCTCCGGAGATAGCCGAAAAGATAGAGAAGATTCATTCTATAGAGATTGCTGTCAACTTCGTACCCCACCTGATTCCGGCGACAAGAGGCGAGCTGGTGAGTGTATATGCACAGCTCAAAGAGAAAATAGAGCCGATGGAGATTCTGAAAGAGGCTTACGGCGACGAGCGTTTCATCCGCTTGAGAGAGAGTCCCGTAGATGTAAAAAGCGTTGCCGGAACCCACTTTTGCGATATATTCAGTGCCTGCAACGGCACTACGCTCTTCGTAAGCTCGGCTATAGACAATCTGCTCAGAGGAGCCGCATCCCAGGCTGTGGCGGCCGCCAATCTCATGTGTGGTCTGCAGGAGGATCTCTGCGTGCCGGATATCCCGTATATGCCCTGACGAAGCCGTGTTGAGACTGAAAGAGGGGACAATCTTCGTCGCGGATGCGCACTTTCCGCACCATGGAGAGGAGTTTTCGGCTCTTCTTAAAGCTCTGCACAGCGGCGGGATAGATACTCCCATGCTCGTGCTCATGGGAGATATCTTCGATCTCCTCTTCGGATACAACGACTACATCCTCGGTTTCTATGAAGATACGATATCTCGTCTCGATGAACTATCCCGTAAAATTCCAATCGTATATCTCGAAGGCAATCACGACTTCTGCCTCAAAGAGATTTTTGCCGATATGGAGGTGATAGCAAGAGAGAGACAGCCTCTCGAGGCACTCTATGCAGAGAGCAAAATCATGCTCTCACACGGTGATTTGTACGAAACCGGCTTGGCCTACGAACTCTATACGCACATTCTGCGAAGAAGAAGCACACTCAGAATACTGCGTCCCTTCCAAAAGAGTATCATCGATGCGGTAATGAAAAGACTTGCGGGCAAAAAGATATGTCCGCAAAAAGAGAATTTCGAAACAAGAGCCCGAAAAATCCTCTCACACTATCCGGCGGATACCACGGTCGTGGAGGGTCACCACCATATGGGTATCGCTCTGGGACGCTACATCTCTCTCCCCTCCCTCGCCTGCGACCGCAAGGTGGCACTCCTGAGAGAGGGGAAGATGGAGTTTCTCGATATCGACTCCCTGCTATGAAGTGCGGGGGCCTCTACGGTGTCCCGCCATGGCTGATGATATACTCGTCTATCATCTTCATCGCGCTCGTAACGGACTCTTCGTTTTCGTCTATATTCTCGAGTACTCTTCGAGCCAGTTGGAAATCTGCAATATTGTGCAAGGCGTAGTAACCTCCCACATCGGTTTTGTTCTCGAGAACCTGTGCATCCTCCCCTTGCGCTCCGTTGATTACGGCGAGTATGAATCTACCTCTGGGAATCCTGCCGCTCTCTATCTCCTCTTTCCAGTACCTCACCCCCTCCTGCTCGGCTTCTCTATTGAAAAGGTTTCTATAGACAGCCTTTATGAAACTATCCGTTGAACTACCCGGCGGATAGAGTGCCTGAGTCTCAGGCTGCTGGAAGAAACTCTCAGCCACCCCTGCCAGAGGCAGACCGGAGTCGTAAACCCAATACCACAGACCCGGAGTATCGGGAGCTCTATTGAATGTAGCTACATAAAGCTTTACCACCTCTCTTTCGTTCAACATTGGCACTCCTTTTTTTAAAAATCGATACCATTATGCCATATCTCTCATCCTTTCCCGCACTAACAAGCTTTTTCGAGATAGTGGCGACCTTTTTCGACCGGCAAAATAGTCACGCAAGACAAGTCGTTCCTCTATCCTATCAGTCGTCAAAGCTATTTTGATTCTTACTTTTGTATCGAGCTAAACTCTTTCACAGCAAAATCTACACGAGCTGTTTATCAACATAAAAAGTGAAAATCCGGCTACTTAAAATAGGGACTTCGGTGTCGTTTTATTTCGAAAACCGAAACAGCCCCACTCCCGACAGTCGTACTACACGAAGCTCTCCACAATCTCCAGGAGCGCTTCGAAGGTCCTTCCTACCGACTCTATATTCACCCTCTCTCTCGTGGAGTGAGGGTTTTCGATGAGGGGCCCTATCGAGGCCATCTGCATATGGGGATATCTCAACGACAATATCCCACACTCCAGCCCAGCGTGTATGGCCCTGTAAGAGCACGAAGTAAAACGCTCTCTCATGATATCGTGCAGTGCCCGGCTCAGTCGGCTCTTTTCGGGTCTCCAGGCCGGATATCTATCTTCTACAGATACCGACATCTCATACTTTAGCAGCTGCGCCGAAAGCTCCTCTTCGAGGGCGAGGAGAGTCTCGTCGCTCATAGCCCTCAAACTATAGTCGATTCTCCCCCTTCCCTCTTTTATCTCGACTATGGCGAGATTGAGGCTGCTATGTGGTATTGCGAGCTCTTCGTCCGTACTGATTACGCCATGGGGCAAAGAAGAGAGCATACGAAGAATCTTTTCGGAGTCTTTGCATATATGGCCGTAGTCACGATCACACTCGAGCACCTTCACTCCGCCTCTCTCTATCGGCGGCTTCTCCGCCTTGACTATAGCCGAAGCATTGGCCGCTATCGAGTTTCTGCGCTCTCCTCCTTCGAGAGAGACTATATCGACTCTCTCTTCGAGAAGATATCTACAAAGCAGCTGTATAGCGTTTGGTATATTCTTATCTATATCCACTCCCGAGTGACCACCGGGCAGATTCTCCACCGACACTATCCAACTCTCTCTACCGTCGTCTATCACCCCGAAATCTCTGGATGCCACGATATCGCTGCCGCCTGCACAGCCTATATATATCTGCCCCTCCTCTTCGGTATCGAGATTCAGAAGATAGTCTCCACGGAGTTCGAAATCGAGAGCCTTCGCCCCTATCAGGCCAATCTCCTCGTCGTTGCTCAGGAGATACTCCAGCTCGTAGCGCTCCTCCATCAGTACCATCATCATGGCCACCGCCATGCCGTTATCGGCCCCGAGAGAGGAGTCTCGGGCTCTCAGCCAACCCCCCTCTTCGTATATCTCGATATCGGGGGCCCTGCCTACGCAGACCATATCGTAGTGTGCCTGCAGTGTCAGAGAAGGAGTACCCCTCCTTATCAGAATATTACCGGCCCCATCCACCTCGACTTCATAATCGAGTCTCTCGGCGAAATCCACAAGATACTCTCTCATCGCATCCGTAGCTCCACTACAGTGCGGTATGGCCGACAACTCCACGAAATATTTCAAAACTCTATCCATCATCCTTTCTGCCCCCTTTCGAATATCACAATTTTAACACGAAGGAGCTCGGGCAACAATGACGAGCCAAGTACTTTTATATATAAACAGGAGTGATCGGGGTGCGATAGATTCAATCATCACCGCAGAATTTGCAAGTAGCTTACAGATAGCTTGATTGTCAATTCATCCTGCTCATAGCTCCCCTCGATGCAAACACATTCAAGAACCCAAACCACCAAAACAGAAGAAAATCGGAGGTTTCAAGCCCGCAAAATGGTAAAAACAGAACTAAAATCCTTGCTCCAGATAGATGGACTTCTACTCTTCAAAGCAATAGTTGGCCTGCATGAACCTCGATGTCGATTCCGATTATGAAGTCCATACTCTCATCTTTTTTGATTCGATTATATCTCCCATCCTTTTTTAAAATCACCCTCATCTCATTGTTCCTATCACTCATACGAGGAGACTTCACCTTTGGTGTCTTGAAGACAAAAAGTCATCGTAGTGTTCAAAAAAATAACAAAAAATTTCACCTGATTAAAAAATAGTCAGCATAATTAAAAATTATTCTTCGATTGCTTATTACTGCCTAATTTATAAGCAATTTTTCTAAAAATGTAGCCATCTGAAATATAGGGATATAAGCTCTCATATCTAATAATGCTATGCGGATTTACATCTATTTCAAAAGGAGGAGTTATGACATTCGCAACCTCTGTGGAACTCCTGAAGTTCCATACGGTCGCCTACACAATCTATGCACTGCTGATTATTTCAGTCATTGCCTGGTTCGCCTACAACCTTACGAGGAAAGAGAAGGCAAAAACCGCAGTAAGAATACCTTTCTACGGATATATAGCCTTTCTCGTTGCCGGCGGGGTGGGACACCACATCTTCACCTACAACGCCATTCCTTGGGTATCGCAAGATATCATGCGTCATGAGATCAAACCAGATTATGTATTCGATATAAAGGTACATGATCACAAATGGAAATTTCCCCAGCTTCCTATGAAGGTTGAAGCCGGTAAGAAGGTACTCTTCAATGTTAGTACCGACGATTTGACATACGGCTTCGGACTCTTCAGGCAGGATGGCACACTTGTAACTCAGATGCAGGTGATTCCTCACCACAAAAACGATCTTCTATGGACATTCAACGAGTGCGGCAAGTTCAATGTCTATCCTACGGAATATTCGGGACCTGCCGAATATGACGAAAAAGGAAAAGATCTAATGTTCGTAAAAGATGCCTTCGAAGTGACAGGCTGCGACGAAAAAAGCGCTAAGAGATAAGGAGTGACGATGCAAAAAGGTTTTATAAGTACCCTAATCAATGGGACCAATTTTGACCATAGAGAGCTGAGTGCCCTACAGAAGATGGTATTGCGTGCAGTCGTGATGAGTTTCCTCTTCTTCGGGCTTCTTGCAATAGAGGGGATGATTATGAGGCTGGTAGTCACTCCATCTATCAACCCGCTTCCCGATATGTTTAACCATCCTAGTCATTACTTTTCGATAATGACGGTACACCCGATAGTGGGAATCTTCGGTTCGACATATCAATTGGTATTTGCAGCATTCATGTTTCTGGTTCCTTATTTGACGAAAAAACCCCTATATAGTGTAAAGCTGGGTAACATCGTCTGGATCCTCATTACAGTCGGTACCGCTCTGGCATGGATAGCGGCATTCATATGGCACTATGCTCCCCTCTATACTCTCTATTGGCCTCTACCGGCCGATACGAAGCAGTTCCAGACAATTGGCGGTATAGTCTTCATAGTGGGTGTGGCGCTTATCATGTTAGGAACTCTCGGCTTCATATACAATATCTACGCCACGATATTTGCCCGCGTGGGAATACACAAAAATAAAACCACAAAAGAGCTACTCATCTCCGGTTTCGGTATAGACGGTATGCTCAATCTCTGGCACAAGATTACCGGCAAACCGCCCTACTCCAAAGAGCCTGCACTTGCACTGCCGGTAGTAGCCATCTTTAGAGGTACAGTCGATACATTCCTCGATGCCATCGTAATTCTGGCAGCTGGTATTCTGGTATTGGTCTATCTGCTCGCAGATGCGGGAGGATTGAGCTGGGATGTACATGCGGTCGATTCGCTGCTGTATAAAAACTTCTTCTGGTGGGGACTTGACCTCGTCGCCGACGGTCTGGTACTCATATATGTTGCCGGTTCATGGTATCTTCTGGCTACTATTATCACTGGACAGAAGCTCTTCATGGAGAATGTTGCAAGAGCAGCTCTGATGCTCGAACTTTTGGTCTCATGGATGGTTTGGTCTCACCACCTTCTGGCCGACCAGCCCCAACCTGAGATGATGAAGCTCGTCTCCGGTGAAATGGTAACAGCTTTCGAACTTCTTACACAGGGACTTGCACTCTTTATCACCCTCGTTACACTGTGGAGAGCCAGACCTCTGAAAATGACTCCGCAGTTGGCCTATCTACTCGGTGGTCTCGTCGGCTTCGGTCTCGCAGTACCAGCAGCCATCATTCAAGCCGATATGGGTATGAACAGAGTATTGCACAATACTCAGTGGATTAGCTTCGCCCACTTCCATATCGCACTTATCGTGGGTCTGTATATGACACTCTATAGTGCGCTATATGTCCTCTGGCCCATGGTCACCAACAATACGACCATGTGGTCCAAGAAGCTTACATGGACACACTTCTGGCTCTATCTTATCGGAGGTGTTGGCATGGGTGCCTTCGCGGGTATGGGTGGTCTGCACGGAATGCTCAGAAGGCATCTCTATCTCAACGGTGAGTTCAATACCTATATGGTACTCGCCGCCATCTTCGGTACAATGGTACTCGTGGCATGGGCGCTCTTCCTCCTCAATGTAGTAATGAGCGTCGGGATTAAGGGTCTTATAGGTATCTTCCTGCCAGCACGAGACAAAAGTGCAAGTTACGGCATAGAAGAGAATTAAGAGGCGATCGTAGTACAAGAGCGAAAGAAAAAAGATACTTCGCGGGGGCTTTAGCTCCCGCTCCCTGTCAATCTTCATAAATTTATCGATAAAGGTTTCGAATTGACCAATATAGAAAGAGTGGCACTTGAGATAAGGAATGTAGGTTTGTACGACCTAGTTTTACAGGATGTACAGAAAATTGCCGGTAAAAACCGCCTTGAAGTCAAAGAGATAGAGCATATTCTCATAGACTATCCCGAGATTCTGGAGAGCTACAAACAGACCAATGTCGAATACAATCTAAGCAATATCCACCTAAGAGATATTCCGCTGGATAATCTGAAGCCGGAGTGTATGCCAAGAGCCCGACAGGTAAACGAGAATCTCTCGATTTTGAGAGAGATCGAGAAATATACACTCGATTTCGAGCAGAGTTCTGTTTTGGTACTTATCTTTTCGATAGAGTTTTTCGTACTCTTTTCCGTCCAGTATCTCATTGTTTTGTTAAGTCTAAAAGATTGGCAGTGGGAGATATACGGTGTGTTCGCACTATCGATACTCTTCTCATGGTGGTACGCCAAGAAAGAGAGAAAAAAATTCGCCAGAGAAAAAGCGAGATTCGAAAAGCTATACGAGGAGACTCTCGAACTGATAGGAAGCCTCGAAGACGACGGCTGCATACGCAAGGAGGATCTCTGGATAATGGAGAGTGACGAACATGTCTGATATAGAAATCTCACTCAAGTGGAGCAAGGAGCTCTATCTCAAAGGTGCCAAGACAGCATACGATCTTCAGATGAGAGAGAGCTGGCGCCGATATGCGGGCTGGTTTTTCATCGCCCTCTTCCAATTCGGTGTCGTAGGAGCACTCAGGGCCAATAGCTTCGGCCTTCTTCTACTCTCATCTTTTCTACTCATATACTGGTACTACCTCAGATGGTATATCAGAAAGATCTTCATAGAAAAGAGCTACGAGAAGTCGAAATTCAAAGACAAAGAGCTCCAGATAAGTCTGGAAGAGGAGGGAATCTGCATAGATGGTATCTGCACACCATGGCGGGAGTTTACAAGAGCCGTTTCCACCAAATCCGGTTACCTTCTGGATTTGAACGACGCTTTTCTCTTCATACCTTCGGATGCCTTCGCAAACAAAGACGACAAAAGTCACTTCTATACCATTTTGAAGGAAAATCTAAAAACCTTCATCCGTTTCCAGGAGGACGGAGTACGCAATAGCAGATAAACGCTTCTGCTTTATGCTACACAAGCCTATTTCATCGATATCTTTTTCAAAGAGAGGGCGAAAGTCAATGTCGCCCTATAGAACTTCGCTCATATCTATTGCTTTTACCTCTTATAAGTACCCTATTTCGCAAACTCTACGAAATCTTCGTAGTTTCCTTCGAAATCGCTTATCGTGCCGTCATCCTCTATCTTGATAATTCTGTTGGCAAAGGCGTCTATAAGCTCCCTGTCGTGGGTGACGCAGATCACTCCACCTCGATAGTTGTGTAGAGCCTCTCCGAGAGAGACTATCGCTTCGAGGTCGAGATGGTTGTCGGGTTCGTCGAGGACGAGGAAGTTAGCGCTATCCATCATCATCTTCGAGAGCATGATACGGTGCTTCTCGCCTCCCGAGCAGTCTCCTACCCTCTTCTCCTGCTCCTCTCCGCTAAAAAGCATCCTCCCCAGACACTTGCGTATCTCGTCTATGTGCCACTTCATATCGAAGCCCTGTATCCACTCGTAGAGTTTCTGCTCTCCCCGCACGATATCGGTGCTATTCTGGGGAAAATATGTGCTGTGGATGGTCTGTCCCCATTTGAAACTCCCGCTGTCGGCTTCGAGATTGCCCATCAATATCTCCAGTAGGGTACTCTTACCTACTCCATTGGAACCTATAAGGGCTATCTTATCCCCTTTGTTCACTTTGAAACTAAGATTTTCAAAAACCCTCTTGCCGTCGTAACTCTTGCTCAGGGCATTGACCTCCAGCACCTCGTTGCCTATCTCCCTGTTGGCTTTGAAGACGATGGATGGGTCTCTCCTGCTGGATATCTTTATCTCCTCTATGTCGAGTTTCTCCAGCTGTTTCTGTCTGCTGGTCGCCTGTCGGGCTTTGGAGGCGTTGGCGCTGAAGCGGGCGATGAACTTTTCGAGCTCCTCTTTCTCTTTGAGCTTTCTGCTTCTCTCCATCTCCTGCTGTTTGGCCATCAGATTGGCCGCTATGTACCAGTCGTCGTAGTTACCCGTGAACTCTCTGATGGTCTTGAAATCGAGGTCGAGTATATTCGTCACGACAGCGTTGAGGAAGTGGCGGTCGTGGGAGATGACCACCAGCACCCCTTCGTGCCGTCTCAGCTCGTTTTCGAGCCAGGCTATCGTCTCCATGTCGAGGTTGTTGGTGGGCTCGTCGAGGAGTAGAATATCGGGTTTGAGGAAGAGCACCTGCGCCAGAAGTATCTTGAATTTGTCCCCTCCGGTGATGGAGCTCATGAGATTGTCGTGCATCTCTACTGGAAAGCCCAGAGCGGTAAGAAGCTTCTCTATATGCACATCGCTCTCGTAGGTGGGGTCCTCTTCGGCGCAGACAATCTCCAACTCGGCGAGTCTGTTGTTTACGGCGTCGTCGTCGAAATTGCCCTCCATATAGAGCCTCTCTTTTTCCTTTTGGGCTTCATAGAGTCTCCTGTTGCCGTAGAGTACGGCATCTTTGAGGGTGAAATCCTCGAATGCGTACTGGTTCTGCCCCAGCATCCCGAGCTTTGCGCCGGGCTGTATCTGCACCTCTCCTTCGCTCGGCTCGAGCTCACCGGCAAGTATCTTCATAAATGTCGATTTTCCGGCACCGTTGGCGCCTATGAGTCCATATCTCTTGCCGGCATCGAGAGTGATGTTTATCTTGTCGAAGAGAACACGCTTGCCGTAGCGCTGTGTCAGATTGACGGTACTTATCATAATCTATCCCTTTATATATCGTTTCGTGGCCGTAATATAGTGCTTTTCGCCGGAAATTTCAAGAGTGGCGTAGAGACTCTATCGCACCCTGGCCTCTGTGCAGCTTCTCTTCATCGGCGAAGCCTTTTGTAGTAGCTTTTCGAGCTTGGAGCCTCTGCCTCGGATATTGATTCTCAACTCCTGCAAAAAGCCTTTTTTGCAGAGCATGGAGAGACTGTTGCCCATACCCTTGCCGAAACTCCTCTCGAATACCTTTCTGATATTGCGCAGAGTCACCTTCCCTCCGATATTGGAGCGCTGTCGAGCTCTTCTACGAGAGATAAGGATCTAATCGTAGCTACTGCCGTGTTCAAGCCACTCGTGTCTGTACAGATTGGAGAGATAGCTGGGCATATATACGAGCATCTTCCTCTTCAAATCGGGGGAGAGACTCCTGGGAGGCAGAGAGCCTCAGAGATCTTTTCTGTCTCTCTCGACGATATCTCCACTCATCCAGCAATATTACCTCTTTTTGGGCTGTGGCCACAATCCATGCAGTACGAGTCGGTCTTTGGCACGGTTGTAGAGAGGTCGGCACTCCTTTTTGCCGGAGTGGGTGGAGCAGAAGGCGTTGTGCCAGCTGACGGCGAGCAGACTCTCCAAAGAGGCTTCGAATCCCCCCTCTTCTACACTTCAAGGCTTTCGGAGGGCTTCTCCGTATCTATCTTCTGCCTCTGTCGCCCGCGGATATCATATATTTCTCTCCGTAGCTTCTGGGATATCGTGGTGTCTGCCCTTTTCGAGCCTCATCTGCGCGCTGTTTCTCGTAGCGGCGAGGTCGTCGAAGGCTTCACACTCCATCACCGCCACGGCATCCGTAACCCGGAAATAGAAGAGTATGACCGTAGCGGCAAAAAGGGCTACGCACTCTCAGACCCTACCGCCAGAAAAGCTTTCGAAAGCCCCATAGAGTCTGCCTAGGGAGAGGGGCTTGGGTATATACCCGTCCATACCGCTGGAGAACATCTTCTCCACCTCCTCCTCGGAGCTCGAAGAGCTCAGCGCCACTATCGGAATCGTCGCTGTGGCTCTATTCTCCCTGATTTTCAAAGTCGCTTCGTTGCCATCCATCCTAGGCATCTCTATATCCATCAAAACCATATCGAAAGAGTCTCCCGCACTATCGATACATTTTCGTACAGCCTCGATACCATCTTCGGCAAACTCCAGCACGACACCGCTCCCTTCGAGGATACCGGCGACGATTTTTCTGTTTATGGCATTGTCTTCGGCCAGAAGTACCCTCATACCGGCAAACTTGCAAAAGTGCTCCTTCTCTATACCCTCTTTCTCATCTATTATTCTCTTTTCGAGGGCTCTATCCCCTGTACGCACAGAAGCGACATCCTCCGCACCCCCTTTCGAGCGCTTCATTATCAGAAACGCCGCTACCGCTATCACCGCTACACCCGCACCTATATATACGATATCCATTTTCACACCTCTTTTTCAATTTGTCTGAAACTTCGAATTCTATCTCTTTTTCTCTATGAGATATAGCACTTTTTCCATCTCGTTGCCAAATTTGGCGATACTTGCCAAAATACTCTGCATATCATCCTCTCTGAGCATCTTCAGCATATCCTGAAGCAGTGCATGTAGAGATTTCGCTCCTATGGTTCCGCTCAATCCATCCAAATCGACTATGAACTCTTCGAGTTTTCTTCTATCTCCTTTGTAGAGTATCTCTATCAGCTTGATATACGAGTCGCGATAGTCTCGTACAAACTCGGAGAGAACATAAAGATATAGCTTCTCATCCCCATTCATATTGGCTATACCCTCTTTCGCGTCGAGTATCTCGATGGCTCTTTGCGCAATGAATATATCGAGTATCTCATATAGATGGCCGGCTGTCAGGGGTTTGAGGATAAAGGCATTGACACCGCTTTGCGTCATCACCGAACTCTCGGGCATACTCTGCGCATCCGACATAACGACAATCGCCATATCGCCGAATCTTCTATCCCCTCTTATCTTTTTCGCTATCTCGAGCGTTTTTTGTACACTCTGAGGCAGATCGAAAAGTACGATATCGTAAAACTTGCCAAACTCCTCTATCTCTTCATACGCCTTTTCGACATCAGGAATGACATCCACCATTATATTTCCATTTTCCAGAATGCTTTTTATCACTCTCACTTCGCTTGCATCTTTATCTACGAGCAGTATTCTGCTTCCTTGAAATTTTATAAAATCTTCACCTGCAACACTCTCTTTTGGTGTCAAAACACCACTTAGAACCGGCAAAGACGACTCCGCTACACCCTCTCCTCTATCCATGAGATATCCCTCCCTTTGATATAAAAAACTTTTTAAGGCTCAACACTATCACTCTTTTTATTATACAATACCCAACTACGCTTGCATATCTTTTTTCTCCAAGGTAGCCTTGACTTCGTAGATAGGAATGGCGAGTTCGAGTTCGGACTCTTCGATAATATTCATGATTTTACCTATGACATTCTGCTTCACCCCGAGCCACTCCTCCCAGTTTACAGATATCGAAAAGGCATATACCAGTATATTCATCGAATATTTGTCGAGCTCGTCGAGATAGACCAGCAGTGTCCTTCTGACCCCGTACTTGTCGTCGAGATTGAAAAGGCCATCTTCATATGTCATCTTCATACTCTTGAGATAGGGCAGTTTGTTTTCGTTGACTATATCGGGATGGCGATGGAGCATCTCGTAGATTTCGTATATGACTCTCTCCACCTCTGCCATATCCTGAGTATATTTGATTCTGATATGAAACTTGATTCTCCTACCGACCATCCTTCGCGACCAGTTTTTGATATAGTCGTTCACCAGTCTGGAGTTGGGGACGGTGACCATGGCGTTGTCGAAAGTCCTTATCTTGGTGGAGGAGAGACCCATTTCTGTAACGAAACCCTCCAAATCTCTCGTCTCTATCCAGTCTCCCTGCCTGAAGGCATCTTCACTCACGAGTCTGATGGAGTCGAAAAAGTTGGTGAGGGTATCTTTGGCACTCAGACCGATGATGGCGCCTCCGATACCCAGAGAGGTCACAAGTGCCGTCAAATCGACTCCGAGATGCGAGAGTATGAAAATCACCAGAAGTATGGCTATGAAGACTCTCGTTATGTTGAGAAAGAGGTTGAAAAGCTCCATCCTAGCCATTCTCTGCCTCTTGAGCTTGCTCACGAGTGTGGTATAGAGGAGAAACTTTATCACCTCATAGACAAACCAGAAGAAAAAGAACCAGTATAGAGAGAAAAACAGCGTGTCTATCATCTCCTGGACCGTAAAAATCTCTATAGATATCTTCAGCAGTATGACGGAGATAAAGAGTCTCAACGGTCGCATCAGCTTATCTATCCTATAGAAGAGAAAACGGAAAAACACCTCTCTTCTATGATGATAGAGATAGTGTCGTATCCAGCTGCGTACGGGCTTTCTCATGAACCAATTGAGGACTATGGCCAGCATAAGTACGAACACGGAGACCAACACTTCGCCAGGTGTGGTATGCACCCCAGCCCATAGCTTCAACACTCTATCCGGCACATTCATATTTATAAACTCAATGATTGCATTCATACTACGATTCTATCCAAAAGTGCAGGAGAGTGGAATTAGCGCCTAATCTTTAGTGTATAATCCCGTTAGAGTCCGGAATTTTCGTAACTCTTCTACGCCAAAGAGATTTTTGAAGGGATATACAGTATGAAGTGGTACATCGACAAATCTTTCGATTTCTGCTACGGCCACAGGGTATGGTCGCAGAAACTCGATAGCAAATTCAGCCTCGATTCCTGCCTTGCGTGCAGACATCTGCACGGACATCAGGGCAGGATAGCCATTCATCTCGAGTCGGATACCCTTCAAGACGGTATGGTCACCGATTTCAAACATCTCGACTGGTTCAAGGCGTGGCTGGACGCCGTCTTGGACCACAAGTTCATCATAGATAGAAACGATCCTCTCTTTTTCGACCTTATGAGCCACTTTTGCGACAAAGAGGGAAAGATGGACGAAGCTCTCATGCTCCGACACGAAGAAGGCTACTGGCTCGCCAATCTCTCCATATTGCCGCAGAACTCTCCGGATGCACTGCTTGAAAAGTACCAAGGGATAGTGGTGGTGGATTTCGTACCCACGAGCGAAAATCTGACTGCCTGGATAGCGCATATAGTTTCGGAAAAAATGAGAGAGTTGAAAGTGAAAGTCAAAGCGGTGGAGTTCTGGGAGACCCCCAAATCTCACTGCAGGGTGGAACTATAAAAAGCCACTTGCAATACTTTTTTCTCTCTTTTCCCATACAAGAGACAACCTGCTCGCCGATATCACCGTTTATGCGGAGCTGAAACCTCCGACTCCTTTGGCTTTCGGACTTCATATCGAGATGGCTAAATCAGACCGATACTGTATATGAGACTCTACCGGCGACTAAAGTCGCCGCCCCATAGAATGCGTCGCCGTTTTGGGGCCGCGACTTTAGTCGCGGAATCATATCGGAGTTTATAGAAGCTGACTATCGCTTTGAAATGAAGAAGTCCATCTACTTGGGGCCGCGACTTTAGTCGCAGATTCAACACAAAAGTTCATACAAGCTTACCATCGCCATGGATTATAAAAGTCCA
>OFBU01000008.1_pt1 | contig 50055 bp, 47 predicted proteins | sample 1520681 | NCBI WGS metagenome assembly OFBU01 (sample SAMEA3696450, study PRJEB22514) | metagenome | biome: water; feature: marine; material: hydrothermal vent | place: Pacific Ocean | collected 2014-08-16 | depth 1514 m
ACTCTTCTTCCAATACCCTCTTGAAGTCACTCAATCCATAAGGAATGGCTTTCATTCATCTCCTTTGGCTGGCTTTGGCCTGTATTATAACAAAAGGGAGGCTGGAGCCGCGACTTTAGTCGCGGAATTGACATTGGAGTTTGTGGAGGGCAAGTATCGGCCTGTAAACGGAGGTCATAACCCTATATTATCGACTATAAGCTCCATGGTCTTTGATGAGATTGAAGCACAACACATCTCTATCTTCTCATTGCCATGCAAGACAATTAAGATTAGATATTGTATAATTTTGTCTCTTTTCAAGTCCCCATCGCTTAACTGGATAAAGCAGGGCCCTCCTAAGGCCTAGCTAGAGGTTCGAGTCCTCTTGGGGATACCATCTTTTGTATCTTTTTTGTCAAATCTATAGATAGGGGCAAAATACTATACTGCTGTTGTGAGTAGCGACATAGCTGCACAACCCTCCTTGTCGAGCAAAAAGAAAAAGGGGTTGCACTCATCATAAGAACTACTGTATATCGCTATACACCTCGTCCATATCGAAATCGTCCTCTGGTTTGATGACCGGTACATCTTTTACTGTACTTTCATCAACCTTCGTTTCGTCTAGGTTGTATTCACTTCCCTCATAAAAGGCCTTCTCTCTGGCATACTTCTTCTCTCTCTCGAGCTGCTCTTGGATATGCTTTTGTATGATAGCGCTTTTGTTCAATTCGTTTCCACCTTTTTCGGCATAGAGGGAGGCGGATGCGATATAGAGCGATACAAGTACGAAAAAGAGTTTTCTCATAACTACTCCTTATTTTTATCTTTAGATATTGTGATTCGAGTATATCCCAATATATGGAATTTTCTATCGAAATTCGGATAAGAAAACTCCATTTTTCCGTTTTGTGTAGAGAAAAGTATCGCAAAGTCCAACATAGGCGCCTCTCTATCTACACTCTCTTTTTGGCTTCCGATATGAGGCGATTTATCGCCTTTTCGTAGATTTGAGCCTTTTCTCTGTCGATGGCTTCGAATCTTGTCACGAGTACGGGAGTGGTGTTGCTCGCTCTTACGAGTCCCCACCCCTCGTCGAAGATTATTCTCACTCCATCGACCTCCACGATATCTCTGATATCGGGCATATAGTCCAGAGACTCCGACAGGAGCTCCTTTATCTTCTCCATCAGGGGGAATTTCTCCTCTTCGCTGGTCTCTATCTTTATCTCTTCGGTAGCGAATGTTTCGGGGAGTGCATCGAGCTCTTCGTCGAGGTCGATGCCGCGTGCGAGCAGTTCGAGGATACGCAAAGTGGCATATATAGCGTCGTCGAAGCCGAAGTAGCGATCGTTGAAGAAGATATGTCCGCTCACCTCACAGGCCAAATCGGCATCGAGCTCCTTTATCTTGACCTTCAGATTGGAGTGGCCTGTTTTGTACATCACCGCCTTCGCCCCTCTCTCCTTCAGAATGTCGTACATGGTCTGGGAACATTTGACTTCTCCTATAACGGTAGGTCTCTCCATAATCATCGAAAAGAGCAGTGCCATCTGGTCGCCCTTGATATTGTATCGATGTGTCAGGACGGCTATACGGTCGGCGTCACCATCGTAGGCGAAGGCTATATCGCCCCCTTTTTCGAGCTCCCTTTTTACATCTTCGAGATTCTTTTCGACAGATGGGTCGGGATGGTGATTCGGGAAGTTTCCGTCGGGCTCTATATAGATTCCCTTTGCATCGAGCCCCAGCTTTTCGAAAATTTCGGGCAGAACGACTCCGGCGGCGCCGTTGCCGCAGTCATAGACGATTCGGGTATCCAAGCTCTCGAGGGCTTCAAACTGCTCGAGCATATATTCGATATACCTGCTCTTGACATCCACCTCCACGACTCTTTTCTCTATCTCTTTTCCGTCGAGGGATATCTGCGAAACTCTTTTGCCAAGAGCGTAGATATCTTCACCGAAAAAGGGTCTTTTCCCTACCGTTATCTTGAAACCGTTGTACTCTTTGGGATTGTGTGAACCGGTAATCATGACCGATGCGGATACCTCTATCTCTCTGCCGTCGATCTCGAAAGAGATATAGTTTGCGAAGTAGTTCACCGGAGTGGGGACGAGTCCCATATCCAATATCGTTTTGCCGCCTGCATTCAAACCTTTGCAGAGATATTCGAAAAGCTCCCGGGAGTGTGTACGGGCATCGTAACCTACCGCTACATACTCTCCATCTATCTTTTCGGCCAGTGCCGCCCCTATTTTGCCTACACTATCTTCATTCAACTCTTTGCCGACTATTCCTCTTATATCGTACTCTCTAAAAATGCTCATCACTGCTCCATCTCTTTTATTCGAGGCAAACTATACAGGCAAAACACTTATCTTAGCTTTTAAAAAATCCAATAGGTATCGAAAATTCGAATGAGCGATGAAGATTTATCGAGGCTTCACTATCGATTCGATATACTCATCGGCGCTTCAGGGGGACGAATATGCAAAGAGAGTCGAATTGTGCGATATTGTTCGATTTCTCATCTATAAATTTTTGTGAAATATACTTCACTTCCACTATGGAAGAGAGGAGGAGAGAGATGAAAAGAGACGATAGATTGACTCAGGATATGTCGAAAGTCGAGGTAAAGGGTATAGAGGCGAAATATTACGATATTCTCATGAATATCCTGACTTTGGGAAAATATCCCTCGTTCATTCGCAAGGCTCTGCGGCAAACCGCTCTCAAAGAGGGAGAGAGAGTGCTGGATATGGGTTGCGGAAGCGGAAGAAACGCACTTCTGATAAGAGAGATGATAGGTGAATCGGGCAGCTATACGGGGTTGGATATCGGCAGAGAGATGATAGATGGCTTCAGGAAGAGGTGCGGCGGATTCGACAATATGGAGATACTGGATATGCATATCGACTCGACTCTGGCTTTCGAAGAGGAGTTCGATGCGGTACTCGTCTCTTTCGTACTTCACGGTTTCGTGCAGGAGAAGAGAGATACGATAATCGAAAACGCATACAGAGCACTCAAAAAAGGTGGAGTTTTCAATATAGTTGACTACTCCAATTTCGTCGTGGACGACGCCCCTTTGCCTGTGCGTTTCGCCATACGGAAAATGGAGTGTCCGCTGGCAGAAGATTTTATCCGTCGGGATACGAAAGAGATGCTTTCGGCCTTCGGTTTCGACTCTTTCGAAGAGTATTTCCACTTCGGAGGCTATGTGAGAGTGCTGCGGGCGCACAAAGGGGAGTGAGAAGAGATGCAGATTGTACGAATAGACGATATCGGGGCGCAGGAGTTGTCCGTATATCGTACACTCAGAGGCAACAGTTTCGGTAGCGACGGCAGCTTCGTAGCCGACTCTCCGCGTGTGGTTTCGGCCCTTTTGCAGGCTGGTATCGAATTTAGAAGTCTGCTCTGTACGCAGGACTATTTCGAAGCCAACAGAGCCTTGATAGAGGGAGCGCTCGTACCGACTATCTATCTCGGAGAGAGGAGTGAACTGGAGAAGATAACGGGCCACAGCATACATCACAATGTGATGGCTCACGCCATACGCCCGGAAGATACGCCGCTCGAAGATATGCCGCAGAGAGTCGTTATGCTTGCGGGACTTTCGAATATGGAAAATGTGGGGGCAATCGCACGCTCGGCGGCGGCTATGGGCGTAGGGGGCTATATCGTGCCCCGAAAGGGACCGCACCCCTATGGCAGAAGAGCTGTCAGAGTCTCTACCGGCCATATTACCAGACTTTCGGTACATACATACGACGATATTGTCGAGACACTCGAAAGGCTCAGGGCTCTGGGCTATCTCATAGTCGGGGCCGAGACCGGCAGCTTTTCGGTGCCGCTTTGCAAATTCGAAATCGACTCCGAGAGGTGGGTTTTGCTCATGGGCAACGAAGAGCACGGTATAGCCGGTAAGATACTGGAGCTATGTGATGCAGTGGTGCATATAGAGATGCAAGAGGGTATTAAGAGTCTCAATGTGGCGGTTGCGGCTTCGATATTGATGTATCGACTCGGCCGCAGCTGCTGAGAGTCTCAGCTGTCTTTGTTGAAGAGGTCTCTCGTATATACCTTCTCCTCTACATCCGAAATATCTTTGGAGAGTCTGTTGGCCACTATTATATCCGAGGCTCTTTTGAACTCCTCCAGACTCTCCACCACCCTGCTGTGGAAAAACTCTCTCTCCTCGAGGACCGGTTCGTAAACTATCACATCGATACCCTTGGCCTTGAGTCTCTTCATCACTCCCTGTACGGCAGAGGCTCTGAAGTTGTCGGAGCCCTCCTTCATCACCAGTCTGTAGATTCCTACCGTACCCGTGGGGAAACCGTGCTCGTCTTTGGGAAGTTTGGAGATTATATGCTCGGCTATGAAATCCTTTCTGGTTCTGTTGGCCTCCACTATGGCGGCTATGAGATTGCTGGGGACATCGGCGTAGTTTGCCAGTAGCTGTTTGGTATCTTTGGGGAGACAGTATCCTCCGTATCCGAAACTGGGATTGTTGTAGTGCATCCCTATGCGCGGGTCGAGCCCGACACCCTCTATAATCTGCATGGTATCGAGGGAGTGGGTGGCGCAGTAGCTGTCGAGCTCATTGAAGAAGGCCACCCTCATCGCCAGATAGGTATTGGCGAAGAGTTTTATCGCTTCTGCCTCGGTGGAGCCGGTAAAGAGTACCGGTATATCCTCCTTGAGGGCACCTTCTACCAGCAAGGAGGCGAACTTTTCGGCTCTTTCGCTCCTCTCACCCACCACTATTCTGGATGGATAGAGATTGTCGTAGAGAGCCTTTCCCTCTCTGAGAAATTCGGGAGAGAAGATGATGTTTCGTGTATCGAACTTCTCTCTCACACTTTTGGTATATCCTACCGGTACGGTAGATTTGATTATCATCAGGGCATCGGGATTGATATCCAGCACATCGGAAATCACCGCCTCCACACTCGAAGTGTTGAAGTAGTTCGTCTGCGGGTCGTAATCGGTAGGTGTGGCTATGATTACGAAATCGGCCCCCTCGTAGGCCTCTTTTCTATCCAGTGTGGCTCTGAAGTCGAGCTCATCCTTTTTGAGATACTCCTCTATCTCCCTATCTTCTATAGGACTCTCTCTTCTTTGAAGCATATCGACCTTTTCTGGAATTATATCCAGCGCAACCACCTCGTTGTGTCTGGCCAGCAGTAACCCGTTTGACAGACCTACATAACCAGTCCCCGCTATCGCTATTTTCATACTCTCTTTATCCTCTCTCGACTCTTTCGTTTCATATCGAACAGTTGATACGCTCCGGCGATTATAGCAAATTTGCATACTTTAGATTCGGAGATCGAAAACTCCCGAAGCGCTTTCGACTTATAAATCTTGAAACAGATATCATAAATTGGCCAATATCTTCAAAGCGCTCTTTTGTATCAATCTTATCGACTTGGAGCGAAACGGACTATCCATGCGGTTTGACAGTGACGGCGGGCGAGGGTATAATCCCCTCGAAATAGTCGTCCATGCAGTTTCGGCATCCACTCACGAAGAGAAAGGAAGATTTCAACATGAGCGAAAAAGGCTCTTTCGGTAATATCGAGATATATGGTGCTAGGGAGCACAATCTCAAGGATATAGAGTTGAAAATTCCGAAAAACGAGATGACGGTAGTGACCGGAATCAGCGGAAGCGGCAAATCCACCCTCGCCTTCTCCACTCTCTATGCGGAGGGTCAGAGAAGATATATCGAGTCTCTCTCCTCCTATGCCAGACAGTTTCTCGGCAGGGTCGGCAAACCGGATGTGGACAAGATAGAGGGGCTCACACCCGCCATCGCCATAGACCAGAAGACCACCTCCAAAAACCCCCGCTCCACAGTCGGTACGATAACGGAGATATACGACTATCTGCGCCTTCTCTTCGCGCGCGTGGGCGTACAGCACTGCCACAAATGCGGCAAGCCCATCTCCTCTATGAGCGCCAGCGACATCATCACCGAGGTGATGCGTCTGCCCGAGGGCTCCAAACTGCTTATCAGCGCTCCTCTTGTGAAGGAGAAGAAGGGTAGCTTCGCCGATATGCTCGAATCTCTCAGACACAAGGGCTATATAAGGGCCGTCATAGACGGGGTTATGGTGAGGCTCGACGACGAGATAGAGCTTTCGAAGACCAAAAAACACACTATCAAGGTGATAGTGGACAGAGTGGTCGCCAAAAAGGAGAACGAAGAGAGGATAGGACAGGATATAGAGAAGGCTCTGGGCGAGAGTTACGGAGAGGTCGAAATAGAGGTAATCAACCACGAAGAGATGGGACTGGACAGAAAGCATTTCCACTATAGCGAACATCTCGCCTGTTTCGACTGCAAGGAGAGTTTCGAAAAGCTCGAACCGCTAAGCTTCTCTTTCAACTCTCCCAGAGGAGCGTGCCCCTCCTGCGACGGACTCGGCATCAGCTACGATATAGATATGCACAGAATCATCGACGGCTCCAAAACGATAGCCCAAGGGGCGGTCAAGATAATGCACGGATACAACAGAAGCTACCACTCCGCCTTTCTCAAAGCCTTTTGCGAAACACACGGCATAGATATCGGCGTACCCTACGACGAACTCCCCGAAAAGGATAGAAAGTTGATTCTCGAAGGCTCCACGCAGAAGGTGAAGTTTACCTGGAAACGCCACAGACTCGAGAGAGTGTGGCCCGGCCTGAAAAACTTCGCCAAAGATATGCTCAAAGAGGATAAAGATATCTCATCCTATATGAGCGAAAAGGTCTGCGATGCCTGCAAAGGGCACAGATTGCGCCCCCGCTCTCTCGCCGTCAGAATCGGAGAGAGGAACATTGCCGATATAATAGATATCTCCATAGAGGAGTGCTACGAATATTTCAGCGACGAGAGAAACTTCTCTTCCTTCAGCCCGCAGGAGAGGCTCATATCCGAACCGATACTCAAAGAGATAAGAGAGAGACTCTTTTTCCTCTACGATGTCGGGCTGGGCTATCTGACACTCTCCCGGGACGCCCGCACCATCAGCGGAGGGGAGGCTCAGAGGATACGGATTGCCAGCCAGATAGGCTCGGGACTTACGGGGGTGATGTATGTCCTCGACGAACCGAGCATAGGTCTGCACGAAAGAGATACGATGAAGCTCGTGCGTACGCTGCACTCTCTCAGAGACAAGGGCAACACCATCATAGTGGTCGAGCACGACAGAGAGACCATAGCCGCCGCCGACTACATAGTCGATATAGGTCCCGGTGCCGGACGCATGGGCGGGGAGGTGGTCTTTTGCGGTACGGTGGACGAGCTCGCAGGGCAGGAGACCCCTACCGCTCTCTATTTTCACAGAAAGAGAAAAATCTCCTATCGACACTCGCACAGAGCACGGGATAGGTGGCTGAAGATGGAGAATGTCTCCATAAACAATATAGAGAATCTCTCCGTAAGTCTGCCTATCGGAAATTTCGTATGTGTAACGGGAGTCAGCGGGAGCGGAAAGAGCTCACTTATACTGCAGACCCTCCTGCCCGTAGCCAGAGAGATGCTCAACAGAGTGCGCAAAATCGATACGGTGGAGGGGGTTCGTATAGAGGGGATGGAGCATCTGGACAAGGTGATATATCTCGACCAGAGCCCGATAGGTCGTACTCCGCGCTCGAATCCAGCCACCTATACGGGAGTGATGGACGAGATCAGGAAGCTCTTCGCCCAGACCAAGGAGGCCGAGCTAAGAGGCTACAAGGTCGGCCGCTTCTCCTTCAATGTCAAGGGGGGCAGATGTGAAAAGTGTCATGGCGAGGGAGAGCTCAAGATAGAGATGCACTTCCTCCCCGATGTGATGGTCACATGCGATGCCTGCGGAGGCAGCAGATACAACAAACAGACCCTCGAAGTGAGGTACAAAGGCAAGAATATAGCCGAAGTCCTGGATATGAGCGTGGCGGAAGCTCTCGACTTTTTCAAAGCCATACCGCCAATCGCCACCAAATTGCAGACTCTCGCCGCAGTGGGGCTGGACTATATCAAACTGGGGCAGAATGCCACTACACTCTCAGGGGGAGAAGCCCAGAGAATCAAACTCGCAAAAGAGCTCAGCCGCAGAGATACGGGAAAGACTCTATACATACTCGATGAGCCTACTACAGGACTCCACTTCGCCGATGTCGACAGACTCACCGGCGTTTTGCACCACCTCGTGGAGCTCGGAAACACGGTGGTGGTGATAGAGCACAATCTCGATATGATAAAAAATGCCGACTATATAGTCGATATGGGGCCCGAAGGGGGAGACAAAGGGGGTAAAATCGTAGCCTGCGGCACTCCCGAAGAGTTGGCGCAAAAGTACCTCGAGAGCAAAAGCTATACCGGCGAATATCTCGCCAAAGAGTTGGAGGAGGAGAGAGAATGAGAAGACTTCACAACGCACTGCTTCTCAAACAGCTCTACACTCTCAGAGAGCTCGGTTTCGAATATAGCGATATCAAGCCGTCCGAGCTCGAAGAGGAGCCTGCGAGATTGCCTTATGAGATGCGCGAACTCGAAGCGATGGTCGCAGGCTGCCAGCTCTGCGAACTATCCAAGACGAGACACAAGACAGTTTTCGGAGAGGGTGACGAGAATGCGCAGCTGATGTTCGTGGGAGAGGGACCGGGAGCCACCGAAGACAGTACGGGCAGACCCTTTGTCGGAAGAGCCGGAGAGTTGCTTACGAAGATGATAGAAAACGCCCTTCTCATACCCCGTTCATCCACATATATAGCCAATATCGTGAAGTGTAGGCCGCCCGGCAACCGCGTACCCAGCGAGGAGGAGGCATACACCTGCCGTCCCTATCTGCTAAGACAGATAGAGCTTGTATCTCCACAAATAGTGGTCACTCTCGGCGCCACCGCATACAGATATCTCACCGGCGACAAGAGCCCCATAAGTCGGGTCAGGGGAAATGTGATAGATACACAGAAGTACAAAATAGTCCCCACCTTCCATCCGAGTTATCTGCTGAGAAATCCCTCTGCAAAAAAAGAGGCATACAGGGATATGCTGCTTATAAAGAGTCTGATGCAAGAGGGATGATTTTGCATAGATGCCAGAATCCTCGTCCTATCAAACGGACTATGAGTGCCCTATATCGATGATATCTCCATTGTCTCTGACGGGCAAACGAAAGCCCCTCCTCAAAAGCGACTCTAACCCCTTTTTGGATATAATCGTACGATTATATATAATTTTCAAGAGAGCGAGAGGAATGAAAAATATGGACTACAAAGATACGCTCCTACTGCCAAAAACGGATTTTCCGATGAGAGGGAATCTTCCGCAGAGAGAGCCTGAACGCTACAAAAAATGGTTTAGTGAAGGTGTATGGGAGAAGATGAAAGAGAATCGTCGGGGCTGTGAGCTTTTCACACTCCACGACGGGCCGCCGTATGCCAACGGAGAGATACATATAGGTCACGCTCTGAACAAGATACTCAAAGATATCATAGTCAAACACCACTACTTTCAGGGGATGGCCGTGCGTTTCACTCCCGGCTGGGACTGCCACGGATTGCCGATAGAGCAGAAGGTAGAGGAGAAGATAGGCAAAAAGAGAAAAGATGAAATGCCCGTATCCGAATTCAGAGCACTCTGCCGCGAGCATGCATCCAAATATATCGAGATACAGAAAGAGGGCTTCAAATCTCTGGGAGTCATAGGCGACTGGGACAATCCCTATGTAACGATGGATTTCGCATTCGAAGCCAATATCTACAGGACGCTGTGCGAAGTCGCCAAACGGGGACTTCTGATAGAGAGGAGCAAACCAGTTTACTGGTCGTGGGCGGCACAAAGCGCCCTTGCGGATGCGGAGGTGGAGTATCAGGAGAGGGAGAGTCACTCCATCTATGTGGCTTTCGAGCTCTCCGACAAGAGCAAAGAGGAGCTCGACATAGATGGCAAGGCGGCACTCGTAATCTGGACCACCACCCCGTGGACACTCCCTGCAAACAGCGGAATAGCTCTCAATCCCGAAGAGCTCTATGTGCTCACCGCAGACGGATATATCGTGGCCGAGAGCAGATACGACGCTCTTATCGAAGAGGGTGTGGTCGCTGGTAGGGCCGAGAGAAAAATTTCGGCTACCGAGCTCGAAAACAGACTGGCGATAAATCCTCTCAACGGCAGAGCCTCCAAGATAATTCTCGGTAAACATGTGGAGCTCAGCGGCGGTACGGGCGCGGTACATACCGCTCCCGGTCATGGAGAAGAGGACTACTTCGCCGGCCTGAAGTATAATCTGGAGGTCTTGATGCCCGTCGATGACAGAGGACGCTTCGACGAAAGTGTGGTGCACCATCAGCTTCTTCCCGAAGCGGAGAGTTTCGTAGGTATGCATATCTTCGATGCCAATGAAAAGATCCTCGAACTCCTCGGTGACTCTCTGCTTAAATCATCGACTCTGGTACACTCCTACCCCTACTGCTGGAGAACCAAAAAGCCAGTCATCTACAGAGCCACCAGACAGTGGTTCATCTCTGTTGACAGCGAGCCTGCCGGCAGCGACAAGAGTCTGAGAGAGTTGGCACTCAGGGGTGTTACGGAGACGAAATTCTATCCGCAATTGGGTAGCAAGCGTCTAAGCTCGATGATCGAGGGCAGACCCGACTGGTGTATCTCCAGACAGCGTACCTGGGGTGTGCCGATAGCCTTTTTCAGAAACAAAAAGAGCAAAGAGGTGATACTCGACGAGAAGGTACTCAACTTCATAGCCGCCATCTTCGAAAAAGAGGGTTGCGACGCCTGGTATGACCGTCCGATAGAGGAACTCCTCTATCCTGGAAGCGGTTACGAGCCCTCCGAGCTGGAAAAGATAGACGACATTCTGGATGTCTGGTTCGACAGCGGCTCTACCTGGAATGCCGTTTTGCGCAGTCGCAACTACGATGCCGGAGCTTTCCCCGCGGATATCTATCTCGAGGGGAGCGACCAGCATAGAGGCTGGTTTCAGAGCTCTTTGCTGCTTTCGTCGGCGATAAACTTCCATCCTCCCTACCGCTGCATACTCACACACGGTTTCACTGTAGATGAGAAGGGTGAGAAGATGTCCAAATCGAGGGGCAATGTGGTGGCTCCCCAGAAGGTTACGAAGCAGTACGGTTCGGAGATACTCAGGCTCTGGGTGGCTCTTAGCGACTATCAGGGTGACCTGAAGATATCCGACTCCATTTTGAAGCAGACGGCCGAGCAGTACCGCAAGACGAGAAACACCTTCCGTTTCCTGCTGGCGAATGTGAACGATTTGCAGGAGCTTGTGGATATCGAAGAGATGGGAGAGCTGGATAGATGGATTCTCTCCAGAGCTTCGGAAATTTTCGCGGAGGTCAAAAACTCTTTCGACGCTTATGAGTTCCTCAGGGGCCTCTCGCTCTTCAACCACTTCATCACGAACGAGCTGAGCGGAATATATATGGATATCTGCAAAGACAGGCTCTACTGCAACGCGGCCAACGACCCACAGCGAAGATCCGCCCAGTCGGCCATGGCGATGATAGCCGACAGAATGATGTCTCTGCTCGCTCCGATTCTCACATATACCATCGATGAGATAATGGAGTATGCTCCCGATATCCTGAAAAGAGATAGGGAGTCTGTCTTCGATATAGTTTACGAGGAGCTGCCGCAGCTAAGCAGCCGGCTCCCCGCAGCTCTCCTGATAGAGGCACGCGAAGCCTTCTTCGAAGAGATAGACAGATTGAAGAAAGCCAAGATGCTCAAGGCGACTCTGGAGCTCGAGCTTGCCGGTGCGATAGAGATATTTGGTATCGAAGAGAAAAAAGACCTCGAAGACTGGTTTGTCGTAAGCTCGGTATCGGCCGAATCTGCCGGCGAGAAGTTGGGGAGCTTCGAGGTGGAAGGGCACAGCTTCGGTATCCACAGAGCGACGGCGCACAAATGCCCCCGCTGCTGGCGTTTCGCCGCACAAGAGGAGGATGGACTCTGCGAAAGATGCGAAGAGGTCATGAATGCCGAATCTTAGTCAACCCGTAAGCGATGGGGTCATCGTCGCTTCCGTAGCCTTCATACTCCTATGTATAGCGGCGGGACTGGGTATCTGTTTCTACTATAGAAAGAAATTCGAAAGAGAGGGGAAGTTGTGATGAGACTCAAAGAGGCGATGAACCTTGGTGCGCAGGAGCTTGCCGAGCTTCGTGCCGAACTTCTGAAAGCTGCGGCTGAGAGTGAACTCAACGCCTATGTCGGTTTCGAGGAGTATGGCGAGGGGATACCGATACTCGTAAAAGACAATATACAGGTGAAGGGGTGGAGTGTCACGGGAGCTTCTCGTATATTGCAAGGCTATGTGGCTCCCTACAACGCCACCGTCGTAGAGAATATGCTCGGGGCCGGTTTCGCGCCGATGGGCAGGGCCAATATGGACGAGTTCGCCATGGGCTCGACCACCGAGAGCAGTTTCTACGGCCCCACACTCAATCCGCACGACAGAAGCAGGGTGCCCGGAGGCTCTTCGGGCGGTTCGGCTGCCGCTGTAGCCGCCGGCATAGCCATCGCGGCGCTTGGAAGCGATACCGGCGGTTCGATACGGCAGCCGGCCGCATATTGTGGGGTAGTCGGTTTCAAGCCGACATATGGCAGGGTGAGCCGTTACGGACTCGCCTCCTACGCTTCGAGCCTCGACCAGATAGGCCCCATCACCCAAAATGTCGAAGATGCCGCCATACTCTACGACGCCATAAAGGGGCACGACCCCAAAGACTCCACGAGTGCCGATTTCAAGAAAGAGCCCATATACGGCTCCATCGACCCCGACAGAAAGTTCACCATAGCCGTTATCGACAACTATGTCGAAGAGGCCGGGGATGATGTCCGCAAGGCTCACGAAAGTGCGCTCAGGGCTCTCGAAGAGGAGGGGCACAAGATAGTCCACAAGAGTCTTGGCAATACCAAATACGATATCGCCGTTTACTATATCGTGGCTACGGCCGAAGCGGCGACCAATCTCGCCAGATACGACGGCATCCGCTACGGCAGACGATGCGAAGAGCCCGAAAATCTCGAAGACCTCTACTACCGAAGCAGAAGCGAGGGCTTCGGTGACGAGGTGAAAAGAAGGATACTGCTTGGCAACTTCGTCCTCTCTTCGGGCTACTACGACGCCTACTATCTCAAGGCGCAGAAGGTCAGACATCTGATAAGAAAAGAGTTCGAGGCTCTCTTCGCCGATGCGGATTTGATACTCTCTCCCGTGGCGCCCACAGTAGCACCCAGACTCGGAGAGTTGGCCGATCCTCTGCAGATGTACAAGAGCGATATGTACACCATAGCCGTCAACCTCGTGGGACTGCCGGCGATATCTCTTCCGATAGAGAAAAACGCCGAAGGTCTGCCCGTGGGACTACAACTTATCGGTCAGGCCTTCGAGGAGAAGAGCCTTTTCGATGCCGCCGCAAGTCTCGAAAGAGCGGTAGCTTACAGTAATCAAGGAGAAAAAAGATGAGAATCAAGATGAGAGCCCTCACTTTCGAAGATGTACTTCTCGTACCCCAGCACTCCACCGTTTTGCCCAAAGAGGTGGATTTGAGAAGCAGACTCAGCAAAAGGGTGGGGCTGAATATACCTATCGTTTCGGCCGCTATGGATACGGTCACCGAACACAAGGCCGCAATCGCCATGGCGAGACTCGGCGCAATAGGCATAATCCACAAAAATATGGATACGGCTTCGCAGGCTTTCGAAGTGAAGAAGGTCAAAAAGAGCGAGAGCGGTATCATCATAGACCCCATCTACATAGAGCCGGACGCTACGGTGGCCCAGGCCGACGCGATGATGGCGGAGTATAGGATTTCGGGTGTGCCGGTGGTGGATGACGAACGCCGTCTCCTTGGTATCATCACCAATCGCGATATGAGATTCATCACCGACAAGAGTCTGAAGGTTCATCAGGTGATGACGCACGCCCCTCTCGTGACGGCCAAAAAGGGTACCTCTCTCGAAGATGCTTCGAAAATCCTGCAGAAGCACAAGATAGAGAAGCTTCCCATAGTCGATGAGGAGGGCATACTCAAAGGTCTCATCACCATCAAGGATATCGAGAAGAAAGAGCAGTATCCCAATGCCAACAAAGACGAATTCGGAAGGCTCAGAGTGGGAGCGGCCATAGGTGTGGGTCAGATAGAGAGGGCCGAGGCGCTCGTGAAGGCTGGAGTCGATGTGATAGTGCTCGATTCCGCACACGGCCACAGCCAGGGTATCATCGATACGCTCAGAGAGATAAAGGCCAATCTCGATGTGGATGTGATTGCCGGAAACATAGCCACCGGTGCGGCCGCGGCCGACCTGATAGAGGCCGGTGCGGATGCAGTCAAGGTCGGTATAGGACCCGGTTCGATATGTACCACGAGAATAGTCGCCGGTGTCGGTGTCCCGCAGATTTCCGCCATAGACGAAGTGGCTCGGGTGGCCAATCCGATGGGCGTACCCGTCATAGCCGACGGCGGTATCAAATACTCCGGAGATATAGCCAAGGCACTGGCGGTGGGTGCGAGCTCGGTTATGCTCGGCTCGGCTCTCGCCGGTACATACGAGGCTCCCGGAGAGATGATCATCTACAACGGCAGACAGTTCAAGGAGTATAGAGGTATGGGTTCCATAGGCGCCATGACCAAAGGCTCGACGGACCGCTACTTCCAGGAGGGTACGGCGGCGGACAAGCTCGTTCCCGAAGGTATAGAGGGGAGAGTCCCATACAGAGGCAGAATATCCGATGTCATACACCAGATGACCGGCGGTCTGCGCTCTTCGATGGGTTATTGCGGTTCGAAAGACATTCCCACACTCTGGGAAAAAGCGGAATTCGTCGAGATTACCAGCGCAGGGCTCAAAGAGTCCCATGTACACGATGTGACCATCACCAAAGAGAGCCCCAACTACCACTCCTGACAGCTCTTTGTGCCCGGTAGTGGGACGAAGCGGATGCCACTTCTATCTCGAGGCATCTGCGAGAGTGAGGGCGAAGAGTACATCCACACCTTTTTCGAGCAGGATGTTGTGGGCCTCCTGTAGCGTCAATCCAGTAGTGACTATATCGTCTATGAGAATCACCTCTATATCTCGGGGACCGCTATATTCGAATTTGCGGGGATTGCCCAGACGATACTCCAGACTCTTGCCGGCGTAGCTGACTCTGTTCGTGGCCCTCAGTACACTGTGGAGTACCTCTATCTTTTCATTCTGCGCATAGTGCCCCAAGATGGCGGTATGGGAGTAGCCTCTGTCGCAATTGTCGTCTATACAGAGCATATGAATCTTCCTATCCAGCCCCTCGGCGAAGGCTTCGAGAAACGGAGCCATATGTCTGCGTGAGAAGTAGCGAAAGATTCTATGGCCGAAGAGTTCATATTTGCTCAGTAAAAAGAGCTCTATATCAGCATATTCGAAAAAGCTTATCACATCCAGCGTACCTACGCGCCTCATAGATATGGAGGGTCTGAAGAGCTTTTCATGACATTTGCGGCAGATGGGGCTCAGTGATAGAGAGTGACAGCTAAAACATCTCATCCATATCTACTGCGGGAGTCTCAGTCTCAATGTTACGGGCGCGTGGTCGCTACCCTCGATATCGCTCAGTATGTCGGCATCCTCTATACTCTCTTCGAGCTCCCGTGATACGAAAAAGTAGTCTATCCGCCAGCCTACATTTCTCTTTCTCGCTCCGGTACGCACGGACCACCAGCTATATCTATCCTTCTCATCCGGATGGATATGTCGGAAAGTATCTATATAGCCCGCATCTTCGACTCTGTCTATCCACTCTCTCTCTATAGGCAGAAAACCGGAGATTTTTTCGTTGGCTTTCGCTCTGGCCAGGTCGATGGGGCGGTGTGCAGTATTGAGGTCTCCGCAGAAGATTATCGATCTGCCCTCTTTCGCACGCATCTGTATATGCTTGAGAAATCTTTCGTAGAATTCCATCTTGTAGTTCAATCGCTCTTCGTTTCTCTGGCCGTTGGGGAAATATACATTGAAAAAGGCTATTTTGCCGAAGTGTATCTCGTTTATGCGTCCCTCTCTGAGAATATCCACCTCATGACAGGCAGAGTGGTAGTCCGGCTCTATCTCACTGTATAGAGCCACTCCCGACTGCCCCTTTTTGTGGGAGGGGTTTATGAAGCTGTATCTGAATTTGCGAGCGAAAATATCTTCGGGTATCTCACTATCCTCGGCCTTTATCTCCTGCAAAGCCACGATATCGGCTCCACTCTCTCCTATCCAGTCGAGCGCCCCTTTTCTGTATGCCGCTCTGATACCGTTTACATTCCACGATACGAAAAGGAGACTCCTGCCCATCTTAGAGCCTTCCGTCTATACAGAAAGCGAGCAGAGATGCCGTTACCGCCACATTGAGAGACTCGACACCCCTCCTCATGGGGATGGATATCTTTTTGTCGCTTATGCGGAGTATGGAGTCGGATACTCCGCTACTCTCGTTGCCGAGTATGAAAACGGACCTCTCGGAGTATCTCTCCTCTGTGTATGCTCTACCCTCATGCGAATCCAGGACATAGAGAGAGGCACCCTCCCGCGATAGTAGCTGCAGACTCTTTTCGAGATTTCTGGAGATGACAATAGGCATCCTGAATATCGTACCGACACTCGCCTTGATGACGAGAGGAGAGATGGAGGCTCTCTTTTTCGAAGGGATGAGCACGGCGTCTATATCTCCCGCGGCGCAGGAGCGTATAATCATCCCTATATTCTGGGGATTTGTGATACCGTCGAGTGCGACTATTCTGAATCGCTCCTTTTCGAGGATTTCTTCTATGCTCGAGAAGTTGGGCATGACTATATCCAGAGCCACCCCCTGGTCCTGCCGTCCGTTTCCGGAGATACGGGATAGAGCTTTCTTCTCGTGATATATCAACTCTATGCCTCTCTCTTGGGCCAGACGCTTCATCTGTGCGATATCTTTCGACTCTTTTACCGACTCCGCCATATGCAGTCGGTGTAGTTGCAGCGCCTCATCCTGCAGCGCCTCCAGCACGACCTTTCTGCCGTATATTGTCAGTACCTTTTCGTAGAAAGCCTTTTTTTCGAGATACTCCGGGCTATCCTTTTCGTATCTCTTCATCACTCTCCGTTCCAAGCGATATGCGGTTTGCCATCTTCGTCGAACTCCACAGCGGGCATACCCATGATATTGAATCCGCCGTCCACATAGTGTATCTCTCCCGTAACGGCGCTCGATAGCTCACTGAGGAGATACATACCGCTCTTTCCGACTTCGTCTATGCTTATGTTTCTTCTCAGGGGGGAGTGAGCGGCGTTCCACTTGAGCATGAAGGAGAAATCCCCTATACCGGCGGCTGCCAGAGTCTTGATGGGACCGGCACTTATGGCGTTGACTCTTATCCCGTCTCTACCGAGGTCTTCGGCCATATATCTGACCGTCATCTCCAAAGCCGCCTTGGCAACTCCCATCAGATTGTAATTGGGTATATATTTGACTCCGCCGTGATAGCTCAGTGTCAATATCGAAGCGCCCTCGGACATGAGAGGTTTGAGTACCCTGCTTATCTCGATAAGGGAGTAGACGGAGATATCCATGGCAACATTGAAAGCCTCTTTGCCTATATCTATGAAGTGTCCGCCAAGTCCCTCTTTGGGAGCGAAGGCTATGGAGTGGACGATGAAATCGATCTTTGTGAAATCTTTTTCGAGAGAGTCTCTGAGTGCCTCTATCTCTTCGGGTTTGGAGACATCGCAGGGGTAGAGGCGGGAGGAGCATCCGAGCTCTTCGGCTATGGGTTCGAGTTTTTTACCGAATCTTTCGTTGAGGTAGGTTATGGCCAGTTCGGCTCCCTGCTCACGACACGCCTTGGCTATACCGTAGGCTATCGATTTTTTGTTGGCTATACCCAGTACTATACCTTTCTTGCCGCTCATCAACATTTCTATTTCTCCTATCTTTCGAAATTTGCATATTTTATCATAGTGTCCGAAACGATGGTAGGGATAGTTTACCGATACTCCGAAATTTCAAAAGCATGGGGGCTCTTTGGCTATAATTTTGCAAAAACGGACTACTATGGATATAGCGCGGAAGATAGAAGAGATTACGGGTATCGCCCTAGGAGAGCTAAGGGGCGAAGATGAGCTCAGATTGATATTGAAAAGACGACTGACCAAAAAGGAGTACAAGATATTCTTCCTCTCTCTCGAGGGGGAGGAGAGAGAGGCGATAAGAGAAAAGACTCTTCTTTGCGAAGAGAGGTATGTCGAACTCGAAAAGAGAATTTCACAAAAACTCAAGAGCGATAAAACCAGAAGCGAGCTCCTGCGTACAGAGCAGGGGTCTATCTGAAAAGCAATATTGTATCTACATCATAGCTTTTGCATACCGCTGCCTCTCTTATGGCGGAATTCAAAACGATTCGCATCATCCTGTTTGCCCTCCAGAAAGGCTCATCTGTTTGCTGAAATGGTTGAGTGGGCTTTTCTTTCGGCTTTTGCCGTATTCTACGATATCCGTACCTAATTTTTTCATTCGGAGATTGCAGATAAATTTTATCCGGAGTCTGTGTACGAAACTTGAGTATAATACCCATCAAAAACTGCGGTTTATAGAGGGATTGAAAAGATATGTTTATAGATAATGTGGAATTGATGCTCAGCTCCGGTAAAGGTGGGGCGGGTTGCGTCTCTTTCCATACCGAAAAGTTCGTAATCAAAGGTGGTCCCGACGGTGGTGACGGCGGTCGGGGAGGTTCGGTATGGTTCGAGGTGGATAACAATACCGATACCCTCTCCCACCTCAAGGGCAAGAGACATATAAAGGCCGAAAACGGAAGACCGGGAGAGGGGAGGAAAAAGTACGGCAGAAGCGGCAAGGATGTGACGGTGGTGGTCCCCCCGGGCACACAGGTCATAGATGCCGAGACGGGAGAGCTCCTGCTCGACCTCACCGAAAACGGCGAGAGGGTGAAGTTTCTCGAAGGGGGCAAGGGGGGGCTTGGCAATGTCCATTTCAAAAGCTCCACCAACCAACGGCCTACATATGCACAGCCCGGACTGCCCGGAGAGAGCAGGCTGGTGAGACTCGAAATGAAGCTCATAGCCGATATCGGTCTGGTGGGCTTTCCCAATGTCGGCAAATCGACCCTCATCTCCACCCTCTCCAACGCAAGGCCCGAAATAGCCAACTACGAATTCACCACACTCACCCCCAAGCTGGGAGTGGTGCCGGTAGGAGAGTACAACTCCTTCATGATGGCCGATATTCCCGGTATCATAGAGGGTGCGAGCGATGGAAGAGGTCTGGGGCTGGACTTTCTCAGGCACATAGAGCGCACCAGGGCACTGCTCCTCATGATAGATGCTGCCAACTACAGAGAGATAGACTATCAGTACGACACTCTCCTGGAGGAGTTGCGACGATACAGCAGCGAGCTTGCTGGCAGACCTTTCGCCGTGGCCATAACCAAGGCCGACGCCCTGCCCCGGGACGATATCGATCTCAAAACGATGCAACTGCTCGAACATCTCGGTCTCGAAGCCAACGATGCGATGAAGCGCTTCGGAGCCGAAAGCGACCTTCTAAGCTACGCCTTCGATGGTGAAAGCTGGGAGAGGCTGCCGGAGGGCAAACCGGCCTTCATCCTGCCCGTATCCTCTGTTTCGCACAAAAACAGAGAGGCTCTCAGATACGCTCTGGCCGAGATGGTGGAGCGCAAAAGAGCGGAGCTCAAGAGTATGCGGGACTCTTTCGAAGGGGAGTTGCGGCAGTGAAAAGAATCGTCATAAAGGTCGGCTCGCATGTCCTTACTGAAAACGGCACGATAGCCCACGACAGACTCAACGCTCTCGTCGAGCTCATTTCAGACCTGCATGAAGCGCAGATGGAGGTGATACTCGTGAGCTCTGGAGCGGTGGCGGCCGGATATACACAGCTCGAACTCGACAGGAACGAATTGGCAAACAAACAGGCCTTAGCAGCCATAGGACAGCCCTATCTGCTCAAGATATATCAGACCAGATTCGCCCACCATGCCATCTTGTCGGCGCAGGTATTGTTGAGTGCCGACGACTTCGATTCGAGGAAGAGAACCGCCCATGCCAGAAGAGCTCTCGAAAGACTGCTCGAAAACGGTGTCGTTCCCATAGTGAACGAAAACGATGTGGTAGCTACCGAAGAGCTGGTTTTCGGCGACAACGACCGTCTTTCCGCACATGCGGCACACTATTTCGGAGCCGACTTGCTCGTGATACTCTCCGATATAGACGCCTATTACGACAAAGACCCGCACCGCCACGAAGATGCCAAAATCCGCAAAGTCGTCAACGCCCTGAGTACGGAGGAGCTCGAAGAGGAGTGCAGTGCGCACGGGGCCTTCGCCACCGGCGGCATAGTCACCAAACTTCAGGCCGCGGACTTCCTCATGCGAAGGGGAGGCAGAATGTTTCTCGCCAGCGGTTTCGAGCTCGATGACATACGCTCCTATCTGCTCGACGGGGTACACAAGGGAGGTACGCTCTTCATCGCCCGATAGTCTGTGCAGGGCGAGGGAAATCCGCTCTAATGCAGAGGCGATAATACCCTCTTTATCATATTTTGGATACCATAAAGAAAATTTTCCACAATTTACCGGTTTCGAGACACTCTCGTGGCGGAGGAGTGGAGAGGGCCGGAAAATCCCAATAATACAGAACGGATAGAAGAGGTGCTAAGAAGAGAAATCGCGCAATCGTGGGAGTGGATACATTACGGACACTATCCCCATATCGTCCGCAGAGCCCAAAGAGTCCACAGACACCATGTACTGCTGGGTATAGGAGGAAATATCGGAGATATGCCTAGGCGCTTCGAACATCTATGGCACTATATGGGCAAAATGCCGGATATATCGATAGTCGAAAGCTCGGCGATTTTGAAAAATCCTCCTTTCGGCTATATCGAGCAGGACGATTTCCACAATGCCGTTTTGCACATCGGCACCTCCCTCTCTCCCAAAGCGCTCTTGCGGAGAGTTTTGGGGATAGAGAAGCGTTTCGGGCGAAAACGGAGCTTCAAAAACGCCCCCCGCACTCTCGATATAGATATACTCTTCTACGACGATTTGAAGATACGGAGCGAAAGACTGAGCATTCCGCATCCGCACTGGAGAGAGAGGGAGTCGGTACTTCTGCCTATTGCCGGAATGAAAGGAAAGAGATGGTCGAAGAGACTTTCGTAGCGCCTACTCCGCAGGATGCCTATCGACTGGCCAAAGAGAAATATGGTGAGTTTGGTGTTTTGCGTCTGCTGAGGGCCAGACAGATAAAAAACGCTGATGGTGAGCTGATATCGGAGATAACGGTGGAGGTGGATGAAGAGTCGTTTCTCGAGAGTGCCGGAGTGAGCGAAGAGGAGGAGCTTCTCGAGGAGATAGTCTCTCTGCGTTCCCGTATGCAGAGATTGAAGAGCGTCATAAGCCCTGCCGCAGGAGTCTCGGAGAGAGTCTCCCGACTCTTTCTCGAGAGGGGGATACGCTCGGAGTGGATAGAGAAAATCCTACAAGAGGTCAAAGAGACCTCCATAGCCTCCGACGAGAAGCTTCTGATATCCTATATGCTGGAGACGATGGACGAAGAGATAGAGATAGTCAAAGAGCGCATAGGGAAAAGGGAGATAAGGATGTTGGTGGGGCCTACTGGCGTGGGCAAGACCACCACGATAGCCAAGCTTGCCGCCAGATATGCCTACGGCGGCAAAAAAAGCTCCAAAGTAGCCCTTGTAAATCTCGACACCTTCCGGGCCGGGGCATACGAACAGCTCGAAAATTTCGCCTCACTCCTGAGACTCGAACATCGCTATGTCCGAAGTATCGGAGATTTCGAAAGAACGCTCGAAAGTCTCGATACTTACGACAAGATTTTGATAGACAGCGCCGGGACCTCTCCCTACGATACGGGCAGACTCATAAAGACGATAGAGTTCATCAAGAGTGTAAGACGAGAAGATATGAAGATATCGCTCGTAATTCCGGCTACCGCGAAATATCACGATATCTTGGATATATACGAACACTTCTCCTTCATAAATCCATCCGATATCATAGTCACGAAATTCGACGAAACAAGACGCATAGGAGATTTGATAGCCTTTCTCACCGAAAAGAGAGTTCCAGTCGGCTATATGAGTACCGGTCAGCAGATTCCCGACGACCTCGAGCCGGCGAGCAGAGAGAGGATACTGGAGCTTTTCGTGGGAGAGTTGAATGTATAACACTCAGCTCAAAGTCCTGAACTTCTCGATTCTAAAAAAGGCGGACGAGGAGTCGATAATCGTCTCTCTGGAGCCGATGCTGCTGAAAAAGAAGAGCTCTCCTTCGAAGCTGAAAGAGGGCGACTGCCTCGATTTGGGAAGCGAACCCCCCTCTCTGGAGATAAGAAGAGCTTCGACTCTCCTCGCCAGAGCCTCCATGGGAAGATACGGCAGAAAATTCGCCCTGCGCATAGAGTCTCTCGAGCGTGAAGAGGAGGACGATATGGCAAAAAAGTCCAAAAAGAGCCGTATTGTCCGTGCTCCTCTCGCCCTCATGAGCGAAAAAGAGCTCAAAAGCGGAAATATCGTACTTTTCGACTGGAATATATATGAAGGCTTTCCCCTCTTTCTGGGCGATAGACTCTTCGCTTCGGCCTCCCTCTACTTCCAAAACGGCAGATATATCCTGGAGATAGAGGAGCTTTGCCAATGAGCGCACGAAAGGTACTTGTGGGTCTAAGCGGAGGTGTGGACTCGGCCGTGGCCTCTCTCCTCCTATCCCGCGAGGGATGGGAGCCTGTAGGGGTATATATGAAACTGCACGACAACGACAGCTACCACGAAGAGAATTTCGCCAAGGCGAAGCAGGTAGCCGACTATCTCGGAATGCAGTTGCACTTTCTCGATTTGAGCGGAGAGTTTCGCAAAGAGGTCTATGACTATTTCGTGGATAGCTACAGGAGGGGTCTTACGCCCAACCCCTGCGTCATATGCAATCGTGAGATAAAATTCGGCGAAATGCTCCGTTTCGCCGACACTCTCGGTATAGAGAAGGTGGCCACCGGACACTATCTCAGAAGTGACGGAAAATATATCTACAGAGCCCTCGACAAAGAGAAGGACCAGAGCTATTTTCTGGCGGAGGTGAAGCCGGGCGTCATAGGGAGACTCCTCTTCCCTCTCGGTGAGCTTCGAAAGAGCGAAGTGGTGGAGATGGCCGAAGAGATAGAGCCTCTGCGCAATATCGCCAGGCAGAAAGAGAGTAGCGAGATATGTTTCGTAGATGGCGACTATACCGAGATTTTGGCGAAACATATGCCCGTGGATATGGAGGGGGAGGTTCTCGATACCGCCGGAGAGGTGGTGGGTACCCACAAAGGATATATGCACTATACCATAGGCAAACGAAGAGGCTTCACCGTCCGCGGAGCCCACGAACCGCACTATGTACTCGGGCTCGACGCACGCAACAACCGTATCACCGTAGGCAGAAGAGAGCTTCTTGCCGAGAGTGAATTTCGACTGCGCAATATAAATCTCTTCGACGATATGGAGAGCTTCGAGTGTATGCTCAAAGTCAGATACCGCACCGAAGCGGTGAAGGCGAGCGTCCGAATAGGGCACGAAGGGGGCAGTGTCAGACTCCACAGCCCCGTCTTCGGCATCGCCGAAGGACAATTCGCCGTATTCTACGAGCAAGAGAGACTGCTTGGAGGCGGAGAGATAGTCAAAAGGAGAGATTTTGCGTAGATATCAGAGTTACAGCCCCTCGGTACTGGTAGTCGGAGATTTGATGATAGATCACTATCTCTGGGGAGCCTGCGACAGAATATCGCCGGAAGCACCGGTCCCCGTGATAGATGTGAGAGAGGAGAGCGAGATTCTCGGAGGAGCCGGAAATGTGATAAACAATCTACAGGCTCTCGGGGCTGTGGTGAGTGTCGCGTCGGTAGTGGGAGAGGACGAAAACGGCAGACGGCTCAAAGCCATGCTGGAGGAGATAGAGGTAAATACGGAGGCTCTCATCCTGCAAAAGGGACGCTCCACCACACGCAAAAGCAGAGTGATAGCCTCACATCAGCAGGTGCTGCGCTTCGACAGCGAGACCAAAGAGGCGATAGAGAAGAGTACTGCAGCCGAGCTTCTCTCCCGAATAGAGAGCGCAATCTCCGATTTCGATATCGTTCTGCTCTCCGACTACGGTAAAGGTGTGCTGGAAGAGAGCTTTACAGCCTCTCTCATAGAGCTGGCCAGGAGCGAAGGCAAGATGGTTCTTGTCGACCCCAAGGGGAGAGACTACTCCAAATATAGAGGCGCAACCCTCGTGACCCCCAACAGAAAGGAGGCGAGCGAAGCCACCGGTATAGAGATAGTCGATACGGAGAGTCTGCGAAGAGCGGGTTTCAAACTCAAAGAGGAGCTCTCCCTCGATATGGCCATGATTACACTCTCCGAAGAGGGGATGGCTATTTTCGACGATAGTATGCGCACCATAGAGACGGTAGCGAGAGAGGTTTACGATGTCACGGGTGCGGGCGATACGGTACTCTCGACGCTCGGTTTCGTCCTCGCCTGCGGGGGGAATATAGACGAGGCGGCACGCATAGCCAACGCCGCCGCCGCCGTCGTCGTGGGCAAACTGGGCAGTGCCACCGCCGACTGGGACGAAATCATCTCCTACGAAGATACGCTCCACGAAAGCACGACCGAGCACAGAATCAAAAGCCGTGAGGCTCTCGTCTCGACAGTCAGAAGAGCCAAAAAGAGCGGCAAAAAGATAGTCTTCACCAACGGCTGTTTCGATATCCTGCATATGGGGCATGTCAAATATCTCGAAAAGGCCAGGAGTTTCGGAGACCTCCTGATAGTGGGTCTCAATTCGGACCAGTCGCTAAGGAGGCTCAAGGGAGACGGACGGCCCGTCAATCCGCAATACGACAGAGCCTATCTCCTGGCCGCCCTCGACGCGGTGGACTTCGTGAGCGTTTTCGAAGAGGATACCCCCTATGAGCTGATAAAGGCGATAGAGCCCGATGTACTGGTAAAAGGGGGAGACTACAGGGGCAAAGAGGTAGTCGGAAGCGATATCGCCAAAGAGCTCCGTCTGGTCGATTTCGTGGAGGGTAGAAGCACCACCGCGATCATAGAGAGGGTCTCCAACAAGAAGCCCCGATAAGCCCTCTTCTCTCCGTGACGATTAGGATATGCGATAATTGTCAACTTCCGACTCTATCTTGCGACGACTTGATAATATAGAGACTCCAGGCCTTCTTTCTGTTCATATCTATTGTATAGCTCAAAGATCTTATCTTTGAGAACACGCGCTCTATCCGCTTGACATCGGGACCAGTAGTCTATTCTTTGAACGATCAGCTTTGTATTCACTCTTTGTACAAGTTCCAAAATAGCCTTCTCCAACTCCAACTCACCGATATCTTCCTTCAGGTAGAGATCCAATTTTTCGATGGCTTTGAATGTTTCATGCTCTTTTAGTTCGACTACTTTTTCGCTCAGCTCGTTTAGTTCGATCCAAGAGAAATCGAGCTTGTCGAGCAGAATTTCGACATTGGTTTTTGCGTCAAGATATTTCAAATCTTTTTTCATATTTGAGAGTTCCGCCAATACTTCTCGGGTTAGTGTCTCTTCATGGGTGCGCCAAAGATCCAGTCGATTTTTTTGATGCAGCTCTTCGACAAAAGCGTAGAAGAGCTTATTGCGTACACTCTCTCTCAACAGTATGAGCCCGAATCCATAAAAAGTGAATACTTTGTACACACTGTCGAAATCTTCCCGATTCAGATAGTCGAAAATGAAGGCGCTTGCCCTCTCGACGAACTCTCTATAGGCTTTTGTATAGCGAAACGAATCTATGATTTTTAGATAGATTTCATGCAGTATCTCTCTATGCTTTTTTATTTCCGGATTCGTCATAAGAACACTCGATGAGAGTATGGGAAGTATCGACTCGATTTTGTGCATATCCGTATCGTTGCCATGAAGTACGATATCGACCGCGAGATAGACCAAGCTCTCGAAAAAAGAGGCTTCGATCGTATCGACACTTACGATATGGAATATCCGATACATCGCATAGAGCTCGAGTGTCGCTTGCATATTGTAATTTCGGACGATATCGATCAATATCCTGAAATGGTCATAATTTCTTTTGTCGAATGTCTCGAGATGTTTCAGCGCCCTTAGATAGTCTTCGAATTGACCAGAGTCGATCACATTATGGATAAACGAGCTGTTTTGTAGGAAAAACTCCAGCAGTTTATCATCGAAATATCTATATTCGGTGTTCGATTTCTTTTTCGACTCTTTGATGACATCGAGAAGATAGGGATAGAGCTTCAATATGATCGCACTTTGCGACGAGAGTATCTCGTCGAGCAATTCGCTACTTTTGATTTTGTTGATAAACTCCACCAGCCGATCCTTGTTTTTCTCCAGTACCTGACAAAACGATACGAACAGCTCTTTGTGCTGTATGAAAATTTCGGCGAACTCGTTTTTGTAATCTTTGTAATCGAACTTTTTCTTTTCGAAAATCGATAGTATGAATCGAGCCAGATTTTTACGCACGACTCCACTGTATGTATTGGATGAGATATGAAGCAGCTGCTTGAGCAATTTGTCGTCGAACTTCAGATAATCCACGAAACTGCTGTAGTCGTCATCCACAAAGAGTATCGAGATCATCTCTTTCGAATCCGACGCTATGTCGAGAATCGTTCCGATACACCGGCTATAGAGATCGCCTTCCGAAGAGACTGAACGGATAGCGTCTTGAAAGAGATTTTTGACTTCATAGTGGTTCGAAGATGCAATCAGCAGAGCCACAACAGTGTCAAACTGCGACGAGCAGGTACACTCCTTGTTTATTGTGAAATTCCGAAAAAAATTTCGAATACAGTCCGATAGTTCCAGCAATGGAGAGATTGCGTCCGCATTGTCGAAAATATCGAAAGACTCGAAACTGCGATAGTAGTTCAGCAACAGGTGATTGATACGATACGCATCGGCATCGCTATAGCCGAAATCTTCGTAGAGATTTAGATAAATGTCTCGTTTGGCCTCCCGAATGTAACGGTTGATAAAAAAGGGGTTTTTGGAGATGTGGTGATAGAGTGCCCGATACTCCACATGCAGAATCGACATGAGCGCCGTGGAGCGTTTCATCACCTCTTCCGATACGCCTCCTCTCTTGTTGCCGCATTTGCAACGATAGACATTAAGAATGTAGTTGATGTCTCTGGGTGTAAGAGGATAGATACTGAGGATATATCTCCGAAGTATCTGATCGAAACCCCCGATACTATCCATGTATCGGTCGATATCCGCCCGGGTTTTTTGCTTGACATAGTAGGAGGTGTGAAAGGTTTTTTTGACAAGATCCTCGAAATATTTTTTCTGCTCATCGACTGCGTGGGGATCGATGGCGATGAGGATGGGTTTGTCGAACCACTCCTGAAGCTTGTGCACCGACGAGAGTAGTTCGATCTTTTTCTCGATGGAGCAGCGATCGAGATTTTCGAAGCAGATCGCTTTGACGCTCTTTTGGTATCGGATGATTTTTTTGAATCCGTCGATCAAGCTCCTGGTGGCTTCTTTGTGGAGCTTGTACTGGTAGGCGGTGTAGCCGCCATGAAGCCCCGATGAAGGGACGGGCAGGGTGAAATTGAGACCGTAGAGAGAGCTCTTGAGCCCGCTTTTACTTCCTATACTCATGAACGATTGTTTGAGATTACCGAAGGAGGTACTGATATCCTTCTCCATATTGTAGATTCGATGCAGAGCGTTTTCGATATCGTACACCTCATATTTCCAGACATCGACCTCCAGTATGCCCACTCTTTTTTCAAGGGCTTTGACGATAGCGCTCTTGCCTTCGCCGTATGCACCGAAGATACCGATGACGACATAGCTTCTGCCCGCCTTTTCGATCTCTTTTTCTATTTTCTCGACCAGCTCCCATGAGCCGAAGAGATCGCTCTCCTGCGTCAGTTCGAACTCTCTGTCTATATAGATATCCATCTTCATTTCAGCTTGAGAGTGACGATGCTCTGCGAGCGATCTCTCTCTATATATTTATCGAGCGAGACTATATTTTTGGTAGAGCGCTCGAAGAGTTGATAGAGCTTTCTGTTTTCGATATACGGCTCACTCTCGAGCTCGAAAGCGTAGGGTTGTGGAGAACCTGTAAGTATCTGTGCTCTAACATGCAGTTTTCGATTCTCGAATTCATGGTGTTCGACATAGATGAGCGGATTGGCATAGAAGTAGTTGTTGTGCAGTACCAGATTGGCGAAATGCATCTGCAACTCCGGCGTCAACTCTACATCTTCGTTTTTGTGGGTAAAATAGTCGCGCATCTTCCGTAGCGCTTCGAGCGACTCCATCAACGATTCGCAGAGGAGCTTGCTAATTTCCGATTTTACGCAATCCGCCACGGAGATATCCCAAATTTTGTTTCGCACCTCTTCGAGTCTATCGATCATTCTGGCATTTTGCCATATGGCTTCTCCTCTTAGTCCCGTAGCGGAGAGAACCGAAGCGTAGATGAATTTCAGATCGAGTTCGAAAAACCGTACCATCGCCTCTATGCGCTTTTTGTCATCATAATCATATGATAGATAGCGACTGAGCATATTCCCCAGCCTCAGGGGAAGTATCTTGGTTGCATCCTGGTAGATATCCTTTTGCAGATACTCGAGACTCCGCTCGAGAAAATGAGCGCTCCACCGCTTCAATACATCTTTTTCTCCCTTGTTGAAGTAGTTCTCTTGTCCTATTTTGCTATCTGTGAATTTTATATCGTAAGGATAGTTCGAGAGGATAATAATAGTTGACAATGCATTGCTATGCTTGATCAATCCCAAGTTATTTTCCGTACTACCATCATCGATGCCAGCTCTTCTTGAGCTATTCCTGTGGATTTTTTGATCTATCGAGACACCGATATAGTAATTTCGGGCGATTTTTCGCTCCACAGCCTCCAGATCGCCCACATAGCCACACTCCAATCCCACTCCATACTTTTCGGAAAGCTCTTCGCACTTTTTGGAGATATACTCTTTCATCCTTTTTAAAAAACGCTCATCATCTTCGATAATCAAGAGTTTAAAGCTCATACTCTCCCTCCTTTTCGGATAGCGGCAGTGTAATGACGACCTGGGCACCGCCGCTCTCTCTATTTTCAAGTTTCATCTCACCTTTTAGTTCGAATTCGATCATCTGATGGATATATTTCAGTCCGAAGCCACCACCGTCACTTTTGGTCGTTTTCAACTTGGCAAAATCTGTCTCGACAAAACCTTTGCCATCATCTTCGATCGTGATCGTGCAGACTCTCTTCTTACGATCGACGGAGGCTTTCACTCCGATTTCGGTGACCTCTTCTGCCTCGAGGGCATTTAGCAGAGGATGAAAGAGGATCATATAGAGATAGCTCGTATGCTCCGCCTTGATGGTGACAGGCTCGATGTGGTAATGAAGCTCCACCTCTACGCTATCGATCTTGTATCGCAGATCGTCGATCAGGGCTCCGTAGAGTTCCTCGAGAGTCTTGTAGCCATATGTCGCGCTGGAGATATAGCGTTTGGGATAGTTGGATACCGTAATGAGCAGATCGACCGTCTCATCGACTATCTTTTCGATCTCATCCGCCGAATAACTATCCCGAAAGTCGCGGATGGCTTCCAGATTGGCTTTGGCTGTGTTGAGCGGTGTCCCCATGGCGTGGGAGAGGTTGCGAAAGAGGGCATCGAGGGTATTTTTGCTCGTGAGATAATCGACCTTCTCTTTGAGCTTCTCGTTGTCGATATGCTCTCGTATATCTCTCCCAAGCCACGCCACGAACCCTTCGAGTATCTTTAGCTGGTTCTCACTTAGGGGATTTTCGCGGTCGAATTCGATATTGACAGCGCCCAGCACTTCACCTGCGAAAGATAGTTTCGAGATAAACGCGGATTTCGTATTGGAGCCCTCTATGATTATAAAATGAGACTCTCTTGCTATATCGGGAATATAGCGTGTCTTCTCCTCTACCTCTTCTGCTTTTATGAAGTTTTTAAATGACCCATCTTTATTGAGCTTCTCTTCGATAGATCTCATATCCTCCTTCCCAACAGGCTCATTGCTGGAGTTGTAGGTGAAATACTCCATCTTCAGACGGTTTTTGTCCAGCAAAACGATGCCGAAATTGCCAAATCCCACGAACTCTTCCAAAAACTTTGTAGCCTGCTTCAATCTCTCTTCGTGCGACTCTTTGGAGATTGCCTGAATCATACTGCGCATAAAGTTTTCATGTCTCAGATTCGATACCCGTTTTTCGGCGACCGTAACCAAGTATTCGATCTCTTCACGCAATTGGATATTCTCGGGCGTTTTTCTCATCCCATAAGCGTAGGGCTGGTTGGATTCGAGGTTGAGCACCCCTATCGCCCTACCCTCCGAAACGATGGGGAGGCAGAGTTCGCTCAGCATCTTGGAGTTGTTGGTAAAGAAGTCTATATTTTCGTCACCTCGATTTTTCGTCAACGCTTCGACAAAACTTCTTTTCAAGCTCTTCTCCTCGGCCCTGGGATCCTCGAAGGCATCCCTATTCAGTACACAAAAGTGATTGTTGCGAAAGACCCAGCAGGAGATATTGCTATTGTAGATAGGTATAGGTTCTGTATTTTTACAACCAATACCCACCGTAGCTTTATATACGAGAAGATTTGTCAGAGGATCGAGTATCTTGATGGTCGTTTTGGTATTTTCGGACTCCTGATTGTAATGTCTATGTATCAAAGCACCCAACTCTTCCCATATCTCATCTTCATTCTCGGCTTCGAGTATCTTTTTTACGAAGTCGATTAGATCCTTGTAGCAGTGATTGCGATTCATCAACTGCCAGTCTCGACGGATGCTGTTGGCGGAGAGCTGGAAGAGCCCTTTTAGCTCATCGTCGAAACTGTGCGAGCGATTGTGGCAATAGATCGAGATATTTCCAAGCGGAGTATTTTTATCCCCCACGCGAATCATCAATCCGCTCTCGATATTGAGACTTTTTGCGGCATCTCGAATCGAACTAGCGACCGAATCATCGTCAACAAATGTCTTCATAGCTACATCGCTTATGACTCCGCTATCGCTGCTGAGCAGATCGTTGAGTAGCTTCACATCGCCGACCCGAAGCTCGGAGAGGGCCTCTCGTATGGACTCATCTTCGATATTGGACGCTATCAGCCTCAAGACCCCGGCTTGGTACTCACGGATAACCACAGTGTAGTAGGGATAGTATTTGGCAAACACCTCTATATAGTGCTTGGCCAGCTGCCCGATATCTCCTACATTGTTATCCCTTTTGTGGTTCACTTCGGTGATGATTTTGTGGGTGGTAAGCTGACGCTGCTCGGTATGTAGGCGCATAGCCGTCACCAGCAGATCCTGCATGAAGTAGTCTCTGGCTTTGGAGACCGAGAGGGCTTCGTTGCTCTTGATAATATAGCCCTTGGCACCCAATCTGACCGATTCAATCCCCTCTTTTTGCAAATTCTCGCCATTGGCTGTCATAATGACAATCGGAGGCAGCGACGGATATTTTTGGGCGAGCTCTAGTATCTCGATAGCCCGTATACCACTCCCAAGATCGTAATCGCATACGATAATATCGGCGATGTAGCTTTGGTGCTGCTCATTTATATAGTCATAAAAGGATTGACCATAGTCACTGTTTCGCACCTCTCCCGCATCGCTACCGAAACAGAGCGGCTCTATATGCTCACTATACTCCTCGTTTAGCTCGATATCTTCTTGCAGACTTCTCAAAAAGGCTCTGTCGTCATCGACGAAGAGTATCCGAATCTTTCTCTTGCTCATTTCGCCTCCTCGGTCAGTGTGGTCAACTTCATGGCATCTCTCGGTAGAGTCAGTGTGAAGGTGGTCTTGTATCTCTTGTAATTTTCAAGCTCGATCTTGCCTCCGAGAAATCCGGCGATATAGCTACAGATAGGCAAGCCAAGACCGTTACCCTCCTCTTTGGTGGTATATCCCTCTTCGAAGAGTCTATCGACTACCGCCGGATCGATGCCGCGGGCATTGTCGCTGACTCGGATAAGCAGATGCTTTTCGTCGCTATTATCGACCTTGATATGAATGATCTTCGGCGAAGTTTCGATATCGCGATATGCTTCGATACTGTTGGTAACGAGATTCATCACCAGATGCATCAGCAAGGCACGGTCGGTATGGATGGGGCTGGGTGGAGAGTCGATTGTGATTTTGATCCCCAACCGTGTCGCCACGACATTGGCAATCAAGACCGCATCATGCAGGACTTTGGCAATATCCACCTCTTCGGTAGTGGCCTGCTTGGTGAGTTTGGAGATCGCCCTTGTGATGTCGGTGAGCGTTTCGAGTGTCGGCTCGACAACCTCTTCGATACTGCTTAGAAGTTTTGCCGTTTCCAAATGCGCCTCCTCGAGTGTCTCACTCTCGGCAATTCGCCCGATGCGTTTTTTGAGATTTTGGACCGATGTATAAAGTGTGACACTGCGATGGAAAATCTCGTGGGTTATCATCGAGGGGACAAGGGCTTTGAGCATCTCCATGCGCTGCTCGTAGATGAGCTTGGCTTTGCTCTTGATATTGAACGATGCCAACTCGTAGTAGTGCCCGAAGAGATAGAGTACCCGCTCGTCCTGTGTTATGGTCGTGGGAATCTTCTGAATCGAATTGTAACCGCTATACCATAGAACCATTATGCGATCCGGATGTTTTGGTGTAGCGCGAGGCAGATAGACCATCGTAGCCCAACCACCCCTACGAAACTCGCTTGGTGGAATGAAAAAGGATAAAAAATCGATCATTCCCGAAGAGCTGTGGTAGCTATAGGCATCGCGACTCTTTTCGATATCTCTCAAACAGCCATCTTCGACCAGTTCGGTCACCCTTTGCGCATTTGCGCTACTATAATAGTCTCTCTTGAGATTGCGATAGATATTTTTGTCCCATATCTTGAAGAGCTCCAAATGCTCCCCTCTATTGTATCGTTCGAGAATAATTATCACCCCTGCCGAAGAGATCTTCATAAGCTCATCTCCGAAATAGAGCAAAAGCTCTTCACGCAAACGATACGAGGCTATCTCTCTGAGGAGATTTACAAGTATCCGATCGTAGCTCCGGTGCCCCACATAACTCTTCATCCATTCCCCCTCTCGACAGTTTGTAGATGGAGTTTTGACTTATACTATATTTACACTTAGAATAAGAAAAAGGAGGCAGATGACGACAATAAGCCGACCCTTCTGCGCTACAAAAGTACAACTCGAGATAGCGGACTGAATCTGCGACTCAAGTCGCGCCCCTATGCGCGCGAAGTCGAGAAAAGCGGATTCGAGGATGTGAAGGTCACTCTTCATCGTAATCTATACCGTCGAGGGCCATCACCGTTTTGGCGTCTATCTCGTCGAAGCTCAGAATCTTTTCACCGTTGTGGTCGTTTTTGAACTCTTCGGCACTCTTTCTGTCGGCGAAGGGTATGAGCTCGTTTCCCATGGGGCCATAGACATTCGAGCCGACTACATACCAGGCCTTTCTGGCGTCTATGGCCCTAAGCGTATAGAAATCCTGTACCAGAATCTCTTTGATGGCGCTTCTGTCATAGGGGAAATCGCCGTCGAAGATATAGAATTTCATCATATCCTTCACCCCGTCGAAGAAGTACTCTTTGCCATCTATCGCAATCTTTGCGCTCCATTTGGGGTATTTGTGTACGAACATACCGCAGACCGGGCACTTGGCATCTTCCGGTACATCGATGGGGCCGAAACTCTCCTTTGCCCCGGCGGCTTCGGCACTCTTCGAAGCCCTGTGCAGAAGGTAGTATGTCAGAGCTTTCAGGCGGCCGCTGTCGAGATAGCGGCAGGCGCCGCTCTTTCGGACGGCTTCTTCGAGCTCGTCGAAAGAGGCGGAGGCGGCTATCGGAGGTATTTTGGACTCGTCGCAGAGATAGCGGTAAACCTTCTCCCCTTTGGAGAGCATCTTGAGGTAGAGAGCCTGGGGCATCTCGTGAGCGCTCCCGATAGAGAGAGAAAGAAAGATAGCTATGATAAATCCGGGCAACATTTCCAATCCTCCTAATTGTAAAATCGATTCGCACTTGCCATCGAATGGTAGCGAAGTTTACAGACAATCGGCAAAACGAGAAGAGCAGCTCTCCTATCTGCGAGCATCTGCCACTCTGTCGCTTTTCAAAGAAGATAGGAGACTCTCCTCTATACTATCCCACTCCCGCTGCATCTGCGAATAGGCTGCCTCTATAGCCTCGTTGACCCTGCCGAAATCGAAAAGCGGCATATCCGATACGGCATCTATCATACGATAGGAGTCACACAACTGCCTCGATGGAAGCGTCGTACCCCTTAGAAGTATCATGACGGTATGTATCGTCAGAGATATCACCCCGGCGCTCCCCCTTTTGGGGAGCGGATTTACATCTATTCCCAGAATCGGGAGATTGTATTTAAGCAGAGGACGCGCCGGCAGATTGTCACGGAATCCGCCGTCGGCGAAAAGCCTCCCCTCTACGGATACAGGGGAGAAGATGGGGGTAAGAGCGCTCGAAGCTATGACATTTCTTATCGGGTCTCCTTCGCTTAGATAGTGCACTTGGGCACTTTGCATATCCGTAACGGCACAGAAACACGGTATTTCGAGCTCATCGTAACTCTCTATCTGCAGGGCTTCGCGGAGCCTTCGCTCGAGCCTTTCGAGAGAGAATATTCCGGGAGAGCCTCTGAATCTGAAGATATCCCTCTTTTCAAGAGAGTGCAACAGCTCTCTCATCTCCTCCGTCTTCCAGGAGGCAGCCATGAGCAGAGCGACTATGGCACCGGCGCTCGAACCGGAAATGGCCGATACCCTCACCCCCTTCTCTTCGAGAAACTTCAACACTCCGATATGTGCCGCCGCCCTTGCGGCACCTCCGCTGAGAACCAATCCTATCTCCATCTTCTTCATCTTACTTCGACACTTTCGTTGATATCGAGCCCGAGCTCCTGCGCCTCTTTGATATCCTTGAGCCTTTTGAGCTCCTCTCTAACCTCTTCGAGGGGATGATTTTTGAAATAGCCGTTGTAGTAGAGCCAGCGGTATATTTTGGCGGCTATGGGACCGGCGCTGCTGCCTCCGTGCCCGCCGTGCTCCATGAGGACTGTCACCACATATTCGGGTTTTTTGTAGGGAGCGTAGGTGGTTATCCAGGCGTGGGACTTCTTGAAGTATGCCAAATCTTTCTCTTTGACTCTCTTTTTGACATCCTGGGGAATCGATACGACCTGCGCCGTACCCGTCTTGCCCGCCACATCTATGGGAAGTCTGCTCATGGTCTTGTAGGCCGTACCCCGTCTATCGTTGCAGACATCGTGCATCCCCTCTCTGATAATAGCCATATGTACGGGATTGAAATTGATTTTGCGGGAGCTCATTTTCACCTTTTTACCCGCTATCTCTCTGGCGAATCTAGGGACGGGCAGTCTGCCCGTAGCGAGAAAGGCCGTATAGCGAGCCACCTGCAAAGGAGTGACATTGTCGTAGCCCTGCCCTATCGCACAGATTACCGTCTCTCCCTTGTACCAGGGCAGATTGTATCTCCTCTTTTTCCATGCCTTGTTTGGAATGATACCTCTGTACTCTCTGGGAAGATCGACTCCGCTCCTGACTCCCAATCCTATGTCGTGTAGTGTTTTGGATATCTTGTCTATACCCACTTTTAGGCTCTTTTCGTAGTAGTAAACATCGCAACTCTCTCTTATCGATTTTCTCAAATCTACCTCTCCGTGCCCCCACTGCGCCCAACATCTGAATTTGTGTCTGCTCTTGTCTATGCGTATGAAACCCTTGCAGTATTCGTGCTCATCGAGTATCCCCTTGCCCTCTCTGGAGGTAGCGAGTGCCACCCCCATCTTGATGATGGAGCCCGGCGGATAGACGGCGTTGATGAATTTGTTGGTAAAGGGGTGTCCGAGATTGTTCTGCAGGGCTCTCCAGTCTTTTACGCTGATACCGCCCACGAAGAGGTTGGGATTGAAGCTTGGGTTGCTCACTGCCGCCAGAATCTCACCCGTAACCCTCATCACTATCACCACGGCCGCCCTCTTCTCGAGTATCTTGAAGATATATCTCTGAAGGTCCATATCGAGAAAGAGCTTTATGTTTCTATTGCTTACGGGCTCTTTGCGCTCGAGTACTTCGAGCTCCTGGTTTCTGGCGTTCACCTTGCTCAGCACATAGCCCAGCTCCCCTTCGAGTACTCTGTTGTAGTAGAGTTCAAGTCCGCTCTTTCCCGTTTTTCCCACGATATCGACGACCTTGTCGGCTCTATTCTCCTTCCTGTTGGACCTGCCGACATATCCGACGATATGTGCGGCGTAGCCTCCGAAAGGGTAGTATCTCTTGGTCTCGGTATCTATCTTGATCCTCGGGTCGGCAATGAGTCTCGGATAGTAGCGCATCATATCGCTGTAGGATATGAAATCTATCACCTTGATATATTTGTGATTGTAGGGGGAGCTCATCTTTTTGTAAACCCTGTACATGACGGTCTCGTTGATATCGGGAAAGTAGCTTTTGAGTTCGGATACGACACTCGAAAGCTCATTGCCCCTATTTTGCAGATGGGGAGCGATAGATACCGAAAATCCGAGCTTGTTCACGGCGAGATAGTTGTCTTTGCTGTCGAAAATCTCTCCCCTTACGGGTTTGAGATAGCTCTTTCGCTCTATATTCTCTTTGGCCAGCTTCTCGTAGTAGTAGTTGGACTTGATACTGATATGGTAGAGTCTGACTATCAAAAGCCCCCATACAGCGATAAAAATCAACACCAGAAGTCTATATCTCATATCAGCACCGCCACTACGATATCCATGATGAGAGAGAAGAACAGCAAAGAGTCGATACCCACACTGCTGGTACCGAATATGAAGTCGTAGGAGAGTATCATGAGCAGATAGAGGAGATCTATCGATACCACCGTAATGACGGCCACACAGGCCCTACATCTCTTGAGAAACGCCAGCTGCGGGTAGAAAAAGATATAGAAGACGAGAGTGGCCAGAAGTGTCAGAAAGAGCGGAAGAGAGAGATTGACTTCGAGATTGCACAGATAGACGAACGCAAAGAGGATCCTCGCCGGCACTCTGCCCTGCATACCCCTTATCATCGTATAGCCGGCATATCCTATGAAGAGGGGAAGCGTGACATAGATGGAGATGAGCATGGGATAGAGCAGTACGAAAAATATCGCGACACCCCGAACGACTATGGTTTTGAGCACACCCAACACTTATCGATTCACCTTCCCGATATCGTAAATCAAAGAGACTTCGTTGCAGTTTGGAAAATGTCTGCACTTGATACAGTCGGCCCATATCTTGTGATCGGGCACACTCTCTTTCTCTATCTCTTCGAAGCCGAGTTTTCTGAAAAAGTCCGGCAGATATGTAAGTACCAGCACCTGCGATACACCAAGCTCATCCGCCTCACGGAGAGTGAAGTCCACAAGAGCCTTTCCCATCCCCAGACCTCTGGCTTCGGGAGAGACTACGAGACTCCTGATTTCGGCGAGTATGGGAGAGTGTATATGCAGTGCGGCGTAGCCCAGGAGTCTCTCTTTCTCCTTGAGCAGCACATAGCTTCTTATGTTGGTGGCCACCTCATCGTCGCTTCTGGGGAGTATCACACCCTTTTCGACCTCCTCCCTCACCATAGTCTGCATCAGGGGTATATCCGAAAGTACGGCTTTTTGCAATCTCACGACTCTTCTCCGAAAAGAGCTTCGAAAATCTTTCTGTGCACCTGTTCGTCTCCTCTGCGTCCGGTGTTCGAGACGGCCATATAGCCCGGAAACTCCTTCGCCAGAAGGCTCTTCTCTTTCTGGTTGAGCTTGTCTATCTTGGTAAAGAGAGTCATATATCGCTGGTCGGGCCGCAAAAAAGAGTGGATATAGCTTCGCACCTCGTCATCTATCTGCGCATGGGGGTGCCGGGCGTCTCTGAGATGGATGAAGAGCCTTATCGCCGTCCTGCGCTCTATGAACTCCACCAGATTCTTCTGCCAGGTCTCTTTGAGGCTTTTGGAGACTCTGGCATATCCGAATCCGGGAAGATCCACATATCTGACCCGAAAATCCCTATCCTCCAGCCTGTATCGGATATCGAAAAAGTTTATCAGCTGTGTCTTGCCGGGTGTGGACGAGCTTTTGGCCAGATTCTTCCTCCCTGTAAGCAGATTGATGGTGGAGCTCTTACCTACATTCGAACGCCCCAGAAAGACCACTTCGCTGATGCTCTCATCCACCGAATCCCCGATACTCTGCGCCGACTTCAGGAAATCGGCCGAAATCACCTTTATCTTCTCTTTCACCTATCGCCCTTTTCTCTTTTTCGATTTTTTGGCCTCTTTCATCTGGAATATCAGCTTCACCGGTGCCCTGTGGTCGCTACGAGCCTTCGCTTCCTTTTTTCTGTTGTCCAAAAAAAGCTCCTCCCCTATCATCTCCCTCTTGTTGAGCATATCGACGATATGGGCACCCCCCTTGAGGAGATATGTCTCACGGGAGACATTGTAGATAAGCTCTTTGCAACTCCCCTTTACATGCTGGTCGGGTTTGACAATCTCGAAACTGACATTCCCCTTCGCCAGATACTCTCTGGCTTCGTTGTTCTTGTCGAGAAATATGACGAATCTATCGGCATCGACTCTGCTTTTGCCCTCGATGGCGTGGGCATTGCCTTCGAATATCGCCTTGTTCTCCTTCTCCACATGGGTAAACCTGTCGGCAGTAACTTCGAGTTGCTGGGCGAAAGAGAACGACAGCGCCAGAAAAAACGGAAACAAAACTCTTTTTATAGAAAATCCAATCATCTCACCTCTTTTCATTTAGCTTTGCTTTCGGAGACTTTATAGAGAGCCCGGACCCCTCTGCCCGTAGTACTCCTCTTCTTCATATCGTAGCGAAAATCGTAGCCCCTGGCTCTATTTCCCGATTTTCTCGCCTCGAAAGGACCCACGGAGTAGAAAATCTTCCTATCGCTCAGATAGACCACCTTCTGCGCCCTGTAGATGGAGCTATCCTCCTTGAGCATACTCACATTCCCCTCCAGTACCATTTTGGAATGCCCCCTTCTTCCCCTCCTGGCGCTCATCTTTCTAATCTCCGGATTGCGAAAGACTATATCGTCGAAATACCAGACATCATCTCTTCTGACAGCCTCTCTCGCCACTATCTCGTCTATCAGAGAGCTCGAATTGATCTCCACGAGGCGCGCTGCGTGCATCTGCACGCTTTTGCCGTCTTGTGAAACGGCGGGCTTTCGCGCCCCCACGGAGAGACTCCCCGCCACTACGGCCAAGAGCAGCGTAAGCACGACAAGCACAATCTCTATGCGGGCAACCATAGTCTGCGCATCTCCTCTTCGAGCCCCTCTCTCTCTATGAGGTAGTCTATCATCTCTCTGACCGCGCCATCCCCGCCCGCACTTCGCAGAGGTACGGATACGGACTCTCTGACGACGGAAGCCGCATCGGAGGGGGCGAAGGAGATACCGGCGCAAGCCAGCATGGCATAGTCGTTCCAGTCATCTCCGATAACGGCTACGCTCTGAGCGGAAATACCCATATCTTCCATGATTTCACGAAGCTTGTCCAGCTTCCGCGATACACCCTGGAAGCAGTACTCTATCCCCAACTCCCGGGCCCTGCGCTCCACTATCGCGGACTTTCTGCCTGTAATTATGGCCGCACTTCTCCCCATCCTGACCCAGCTGGCTATGCCAAGCCCGTCCTTGACATCGAAAGCCTTCATCTCCTCTCCGCTTTGGGAATAGAGTATCTTCCCGTCGGTGAGGGTACCATCCACATCCAGTACGATGAGCTCTATACTCACAATATACCTTTCGTACTGGGCACGCCCACTCTTTCGTTGCGACCGAGCGCTCTTCTGAGTGCGAGTGCCAGAGCCTTGAAGGCCGCTTCGGCGATATGGTGCCTGTTGCTACCTCTCCTATACTCCAGATGTATAGTCAGAGGCATATTGAAGGCGAAGGCCCTGAAAAACTCCTCCACCAACTCCGCGTCGAAATCTCCGATTTTACCCTCCAGGGGGAGATCGAAATAGAGATAGGGGCGATTGCTCAAATCTATATCGCAACTTACGCAGGCTTCATCCATCACCACTACGGCATTGCCGAATCTCTCGATACCTTCGGCAGGATATACCGCTTTGCGGAAGAGACGCCCCAGAACGATACCGGTATCCTCCACGCTGTGGTGCATATCGACATGGAGGTCTCCTTCGCACTTTAGACCGAGATTGCACAGCGAATGCCTCGCGAGCGCCTCCAGCATATGATCGAAAAATCCTATACCCGTCTCTATCTCGAACTCTCCCGAACCGTAGAGTTCGAGCGTAGCGGATATCTCCGTCTCTCTCGTCTTCCTCTCGTACTTTGGCATGACTGCTTCTCCTCGCTATCAGGGTCTGATGATGAATCCGCCCTCTATATCGTTGCGGGCTATGAAATCTCTCGCCTCGTCCTCGCTGCCGAATTTCATGACCCAAACTCTAAACAGAGGTGCACCGCCCTCCATGAACTCCCGAATGATAACATGTTGGGGAGGAGATACGAGAGCCAAGTAGCGTCTTTTGTATATCTGCGCCCCCGCCTTTCGCCTGAAAGCCCCCACCTGTACGGCGAAATCGCTGAGTCTGATCTTCGGCAAGGATGTACCCTCGGCCATTTGGGATGCTGTTGGCCTGTACTCTTTGCCGGCGAAACCGAGTACGGTCAATCTGACTCTGGCGGTACCCCTTTTGTCTATCCCGAGCTTTTTGCCGGCGGCATAGGAGCAGTCTATGATACGATTCTTCACGAAGGGGCCCCTGTCGTTTATCCTCACTTTGACACTCTTGCCATTGTCCAGATTCTCCACCCTGACTATGGTATCCATAGGCCATGTCTTGTGCGCCGCCGTCATGGCGTACATATCGTATCTCTCTCCGCTGCTGGTCTGCTTGCCGTGAAAATCGGGACCATACCAGCTCGATACCCCCTCCATGGTGTCCCCCACCTGCACATAGGTCGGCTTGTAGGTCTTGCCCAGTACCGTATAGCTTCTCATCGTCGCTTTTCTTCTCGCTTCGCTCGTATATCCCGCATGAGACTCCTTTTCGGTGCAGGAGTTCAACACGAATACGAGAGCGAGCACCACCCAACCCCATACTATCTTCGTGCCCCTCATCTATCTCATCCCCGTTTGTGCGAGTCTAAGTCTAATAATATCCAATAGCCGATGAAAAATTCCAAAACCCATCAAAGTACCTCCACCCCTCTCCTGGCATAGAACTCTCTTCTGAACTCTTCGAAGCTCCCCTGCACTATCGCCTCTCTCATACTCTTCATCAATGTGAGATAGTAGTGCAGATTGTGTATCGTGGCGAGTCTGAAATATGTAAGCTCTCTGGCTCTGAAGAGATGTCTGATATAGGCTCTGCTGTAGTTTTTGCAGACCATGCAGTCACATTCAGGGTCTATCGGCGAATCATCCGTCGTATATTTCGCCCCTTTTATCGTCACCTTGCCGAAAGAGGTGAAGAGAGTCCCGTTTCTGGCGTTTCTCGTGGGCATGACGCAATCGAACATATCCACCCCCCTATATACATTCTCCACGAGGTCTTCGGGTCTGCCCACTCCCATGAGATAGCGCGGCTTCTCTTCGGGCATGAAGCCCGTGGTCCACTCCACGGTGTCGTACATATCCGCGCTCGCCTCACCCACACTGAGCCCCCCTATGGCGAAACCGTCGAAATCCATAGAGCCGAGCTCCTCGGCCGATATCCGCCTGAACTCTCTGTCTATACCACCCTGTATTATCGCGAAGATGCTGTTGTCGAGCCCTATACCCCTCTCCTGCATGCTCCTGTGATAGACGATGGACTCATGCGCCCATCTGCTCGTCCTCTCCACACTCTCGGCTATCCTTCTCCTCTTAGCCGGCAGAGCCACGAGGTCGTCGAGAATCATCATTATGTCGCTGTTGAGATTGTACTGTATGTCGAGTACCTTCCGGGGGGTGAAGTGGTGTCTGCTGCCATCTATATGGCTCCTGAATGTTATACCGTCATCGGCGTGTCTTACATTCTCCGATAGGGAAAAGGCCTGGAAGCCTCCGCTGTCGGTAAGAAAACTTCCGGGAAAAGAGCTGAAGCCGTGCAATCCTCCCAGCTTCGCCACCACCTCGTCTCCCGGTCTCAGATAGAGATGGTAGGTATTGCCCAGAATTATCTGCGGCTTCAAAAAGCTCTGCAAATCCGTAGCGTCGAGAGCCTTCACCGCCCCCACCGTCCCTACCGGCATGAAGACCGGTGTCTCTATCACCGAGTGTGAAGTGAACAATCTACCCGCTCTGGCGCTATTGTCGCAACTGTCTATATGGAACTTCATTGTGATATAATAATCCTTCCTCATCTGTATCGCATATATGATTTTATCGTAACGATATGAAATGAAGATTGCTCCGAAAAGAGAGGTCGCAACTTGAAAAAGATACTGATACTGGCCGACGGCAAAGTGGCCGAGAGATTTATCGAACGCATAAATCAGAAAAGAATCGGAGACAATCACTACATAGTGGTAGGCAGCGGAGAGCTCAAACTGCCGCAAAAGGTTCTCGTGACTCTCGAAAGCGTGACGATGGATCCTACGAGCTACAGCAAAATGCACAATCTATTTCGCTCTCATGATTTCACGATGGTTTTCATCCTCCTGAATACGCTGGAGGAGACTGGAGAGTCTCTCAAAAATATACGAAGAATCGATAAAAAGATATATGTGGTACTTCTGGATAGATGGAACGGCTTTTGCAAACTCGCACAGAGCTCCACACATGTCATAGACAGTCTCGATATGCTCGCCAACAGAATATACGACTTCCTCCCGGGCGTCCCGGTGGTGGCCAAGAGTATCGGTCTGGGCGAAGGTGAGATAATGGAGGTACTCATACCTTTCGGTAGTACCTTCGCCTATCGCCATGTAGGCTCGATAGCCCAGGTGAAGTGGAAGATAGCCGCAATCTACCGCAACAGAAAGCTGATACTCCCCACCAACGCCACGATGATACGCCCGCAGGACACCATACTCATCGTGGGCAAACCCCAGGTACTGGACAATATCTTCAAACGCATCCACAACAGAGAGGGTATGTTTCCAGAGCCTTTCGGAAGGAATCTCTATCTCTACCTCGATATGCAAAACGACGAAGAGAGGGCTATAGACTATCTGAAAGAGGCTTCCTATCTGTGCGAGAGGCTCGAAGAGAGAAAACTCTATGTAAGGATTTTCAATCCCGGAGATTTCGAGATACTCAACAAGCTAAGGAGAATGCAAAACGCTTTTATCGATGTGGAAATCATCTACGATGAATACGAAAGACGCGAAATTCTCAACGAGAGTATTCACGAAACGGATGCCGGTCTTCTCTTTATCTCCCAAAGCTCTCTGAACGAAGAGATTTTCGAAGAGCTCTACGACCACAACAAGCTGGTATATCTCTTCGGAGAGGAGCCCCTCTACAAAATAGAGCGCTCCGTCATTCTGATGATGGGAGAGGAGGAGATGGAGGCTCTCTCCTCGACGAGTTTCTATATATCCGAAACTCTCGAACTCGAACTCTGCCTGTGCAACTTCGACCCCGACGGTGATTTCAAATCGAAAAAGAGAATCGTGGAGCACTACGAAACGCTCTCTCACATATTCCACTACCCCGTAAAGATAGAAGAGCGCAGAGTCAATCCCCTAAGGACGCTCAGAGAGATGAAGCATATACTTCAGATAAGCCCGATGAGCAGGAAGATGAAAAAACGCTCCCTCTTCTCCATTTTCTCGATGAAAATAGAAGACCATCTGTTCGATCATGACAACCACCCCAAACTCTTCATCCCCATAGAGAGCAGCTAAGCTACCGAAGCAGACAGAGCGCTTCGAGAAAAAATCCACCCAAAAAGTCTAAATATTAATTTCAACTTCTAAACTACACTTCAGAAAGATTCTCCAACTTTTTAAAATTGGGCAAAAGTATCATGTGATACTCTGGATTACCACCGCTCCCCACCGCAAACAGTACTACTCAAAAAGCATCTTGACCCTTGAACACCGAGATTTCAAAAGATTATGACCTGTCCTGCAAAATTTCTCTGCGCATAAACATTTTAAATGGCCAGTGACTAAGCTTACTAGCGCCAACAGAGCTTAGTAGAATTGCCGTCCAAATACAGCACCTTGTCATGTGCTTTTCTAATACCTCTTAATATCTGCATACAAATTGATTAATGATTCCCTTTTCAGCCGAAATTTTGTTCCATGATTGTGTCCAGTTCTTGCATCAAAGTCGATATAAACATTACCTGATTCTATAGCGCCAATAAATTTATCTAAATCGAATTTTTTTAGCATGTATATATCCTGATAATGAAAATGGAGTGTCCCATTTATTCTTTTTGATTCAGCGTTTACAAAAAAGCAATTATGAAGCTTTGTCCCTGCCTTATGATACAAATCATCAAATCCCCAATATGGTTTAGGGTCAAGTATTTTATGAGAAACTGATCGTGTCCACTCTGGATGATCTTTGCCTACAATTTTACTTGGATCAAAATCAATTAGCACTTTTCTTTCTTTTCTATCAACTTTTGCTATAAATCCTCTATTGCTAAAACCTGATGCATTTATTGTTTGACGAAAACTTTTTTCACCTTTTGGATATCTTCGACCTGCTTCTTGATGCTCCCACCCAAATTCTGGTAATAGAATAGCTGGAACAAATCTATAAGCACGAGGAGAAGGTTCCATATGAAACAAGGTAATCAATGAGGTAGTATCTTTTTTCTGTGCTTTAAGTTCCCATTCTGCGGCATTGGGTATAGGTAAATTATTTTCTTCAATACCTAATAAATCTTCTAATGTATTACCAACACCACCGTCATTATTCCTTCTTCTGGTTGGAATCCAACCTTGATCACGAATCTCTATAAGAGCCTCTATTAAACTCTGTTTAGTATATGTCTTCATTGATTCTCCGCAATGTTAAAAAGTGTTTGTTGTTTTGTTTGAGTTTTATTTCCTCTCCTTGTTATTGAGAGAGGGTTAACAAGGCGTTCTTCTGCCATTTTGCAATATTCAGGTGAAATATCTATACCTATAAATTGCCGATCCAATTTTTTTGCTACTACTGCTGTAGTTCCTGAACCCATAAAGGGATCAAGAATAATATTTGCATTTGTTGATGATATAATTCTTTCTATTAAATTCTCAGGAAACGGTGCAGGGTGTTTGTTTTTACTCTCTTGTCCAAATTCCCATACATCACCATAAGAATTTGCTTTTTTTACTAATTTAAATTTTGGTTTTGCTATTAGGTATATAACCTCATAAGTTGGTAAAAAATATCCTGGATTGAAATTTATTCCTCCTTTTCTTCTCCAAATTATAATTTGTCTAACTGGGAACCCTGAAACAATATCATGACGGTCTTGAAGTAAGCCAGCTTGTACACGCCACTTATGATTATAAAAAATAGCACCATCATCCGGAATAACCCTTAGCATTTCAGAAAGACACTCTCTTTGCCATTCAACATATTTTTCATGAGGCATATTGTCGTCATAGTGTGAATACCCATCAATAAGTGCAGCATTTGACCACTTACCACCTCTACCATCTTTCATTCCATTTCCTGTCGAATTTTTCAGGTTGTATGGCGGAGAAGTAACAACTAAATCAACTGCCCCATCAGGAATCTGTTTCATTACATCCACACTATCCCCACAGATAAATTTATCTATAAAATCTCCACTTTTTGAATCATTTTTTTCGCTTTTTGTAAAGAGTTCTCACCACTTACAAGTAAAACTCCCATTCTTCTCCCTTTATGGGATTCCGGTTTTCCAAATACAATAAATCTACTATTTGTAGAAAATAGAGTTTCATCAATTTCAAAAGTTGGAGAATAACTATCTTTATTTGCTTTAAAAGCTGCGGAAGTCCCCTCTCCATAAAATTCAAATCCAAGAGGAAGACCAAGCACCGCTCTAATATGAAGGGCAAATTCAGATTGTGATTGAGTTATCATTGTAACCATTCCTGTATCGTGTGGGCGAGGACTAACTTCTGAAAAATAAACTTCATCACCCGCTACAAAAAGTTCTACCCCAAAAATCCCTTTTCCACCAAGGCCATCAGTGATTTTTTTCGCTATCTCTTTCGATTTTTTAAGTGCTATTTCACTCATTTTCATCTCTTGCCATGAAAAAACATAATCCCCATTTTTTTGAATATGCCCTATTGGTGGGCAAAAAATAGTTTCTTTCCCATTTCTTGCCGTTAAAAGAGTGATTTCATAATCAAATTTTATAAACTCTTCCACTATCAATTCATCAGCACTACCTCTTGCATCTTCTTGTGCAAAATCCCAAGCTTTTTGAATCTCTTCTTCACTTTTTATAATAGTTTGTCCATGTCCTGAACTACTCATTACCGGTTTTATTACACACGGAACTCCTATTTCTTTAACCACTTTTTTTAATTCATCTAAACTTTTTACAAATTTATATTTACTTGTTTTAAGTCCCAATTTTTCACTTGCAAAAACTCTAATATGTTTTCTGTGCATTGTTTTATTTACCGCCTCTGCATTAGGGATTACATTAAATCCCTCTTTTTCCGCTTCAAAAAGTGCTTCAATACTTAAAGCTTCTATTTCCGGCAAAATATAATCCGGTTTTTCCCTTCTAATAATCTCTAAAAGTGCTTCTTTATTTCTCATATTAACTACATAACTATTTTGAGCGACAAGCATAGCGGGTGCATTTTGATATCTATCAACCGCTACCACTTCACAACCGAGTCGAATCGCTTCAATTGCTACCTCTCTTCCAAGTTCTCCACTCCCTAAAAGCATCACTTTTTTTCTATTTGATTTTAATGGTGTTGTAAATCTCATATTTATCCTTTAAATTTATTTTAAAAAATCGTTCATATCTCTACTATTTAAACTATCTACCGGATTTTGAATATCGATTTTTGTTTCATTTTGAAGTTTATTTAACTCATCTTTATATTTTTTGACCTCCTCTCTCATCTCTTCTATCTCTAACTCCCTTGTAATATCAGCCGTTGCATCTTTCCACATTTTTTTAATTTTTTTTATAAATCTCGCAAAATCTTTCATAGCTTCTGGAAGTTTATCCGGCCCTAAAACTAATACCGCTAAAACAATAACAACTAAAAATTCACTAAATCCTATATCAAGCATACTTCTACCTTTTAAGTCTTATTGTAAAAATGATTTTATCATCTTAACAATAACACCAAAAAGAGCTTAAAGCTCTCTTGGATCAGCTATTTTCCCCATTATGGCACTTGCAGCTGCCACTGCTGAATTTGCAAGATAAACTTCACTATCTCTTGCCCCCATTCTACCTCTAAAATTTCTGTTTGTAGTAGATACACATCTTTCTCCATCACCTAAAATTCCCATATATCCACCTAAACAAGCCCCACAAGTTGGATTTGAAACAACGGCACCCGCTTCAATAAAAATATCTATAAGCCCCTCTTTTTGTGCTTCTAAGAAAATTCTTTGAGTTGCCGGAGTTACAATCATTCTTACTTTTTTATGAACTTTTCTCCCTTTTAAAATATTTGCAGCAATTCTAAGGTCTGAAAGTGTTCCATTTGTGCAACTTCCCACAAAAGCTTGGTCAATAGTTATATCATCTTGGACTGCTTCACTCATACTTTTCCCATTACTTGGTAAAAATGGGTAAGCAATTACCGGTTCAAGATTTGTAACATCAATCTCAATCACTTCTGAATAATTTGCATCTTCATCTGAATAATGTTTTACAATTTCACTTCTTAAAGGGTGATTTTTTGCTACATCATTTAAAAACTCTTCTGTAATTTTATCATAAGCAATTATCCCATTTTTAGCACCCGCTTCAATAGCCATATTACATAAAGACATTCTATCGTCCATTGGTAATTCATCTATCACTTCCCCTGTAAATTCAAGAGATTTGTATAATGCCCCATCAACTCCGATTCTTCTAATAAGTTCAAGGATTAAATCTTTTCCATAAACATTTTTACCCCTTTTCCCTTTGAAAATCACTTTAATAGTTTCTGGAACTTTAAACCAACTTGTTCCTGTAATCATAGTAAAAGCAATATCAGTTGAACCCATACCTGTTGCAAATGCCCCTAATGCTCCGTGAGTGCAAGTGTGAGAATCTGCTCCAATAATCACATCTCCCGGAATTATAAGCCCATGTTCCGGTAGTAGTCTATGCTCAATCCCCATCCTTTTTTCATCAAAAAGGTGTTTCATATTATGTTCATAAGCAAACTCTCTACTAATTTTTGCTTGATTTGCACTTGCTATATCTTTTGCAGGGATAAAATGGTCTAACACAATCGCGAAATTATCCGGTTTTGCTAACTTTTTAGCTCCACTCTCCCTAAATGCTTTAATTGAAATCGGGGTAGTTATATCATTTCCGATAGTCATATCAACATCACATCTAATAATCTCCCCCGCTTTTACTTCTCTCCCTATATGATGAGCAAAAATTTTTTCAGTTATTGTCATACCCATATTCTAACCTTTTTTAATTGAATTATACCATAAATTTATCACTCTTATTTATAATCCCCTAACCTCATCTAACAATCTCCCCTCTATAAGCAGCTATTCCATAAGTTAAATTCCCAATATGTGGAAAATCTGGTTGTTGAGTTAAAATTCTTTGAACATAACCACTTCGACTTCCAACATGACAATAAAGAATCCAAGGTTCGTTTTTGTATGGCATCACTTTTTCAAGTTCAGCATAAAAATTGCTTGTTGGAACTAAAAAGTCTGCACCTTTTATTCTCCCCATTTGCCATTCAAAAACTTCCCTAATATCAATTAGTTTAAATTTAATTACCCCTTTTTCTCTCGCTTTTAAAAGTAATTCCAACTCCTCACCACTTAATTGAGATTTTGCAAGAATTGTTTCAATCTCTGTTTTAGAAAATCCATCAATCTCCTCATCTGTAATTTCGTGATGATTCTCCTCTTTTATACTACTTTCCGCAAACTTCTCTGTGCAAAATATCCCACAATGGCAAACTCCATCTTCTGGAATCTCTTTTTCAATGGCAGGTTTGCAAGGGCAAATTCTATCCTCTTTATTAAATTGCGGGACAAAACAGGGACAATACCTTTTCCCGTGCAAAAGTTTATTGTTTGTAAGCCCTTTTATAACCCTTTCTACCACCGCTTCATCTGGATTAAATTTCCAATTAAACTGATTTATAACTTTATTTGCAAACTCCTCCGTTTTTATAAGTTCATCTTGAAACTCTTTACTATTCATATCGATAGTCATCTTATGAATCCCCTTTTACAAAAATTCCACAATGACACATCCCTTTATTTGGAATTTCATCTTGAATAGCAGGTTTGCAAGGGCAAATTCTATCATCAGCACTTTTAAATTTTCCATCAACCTCTTCCACCATAAAACATGGACAAAATCTTTTTCCATATAAAAGTTTATTTCTTGTAAGCCCCATTATAACTGTATCAACAATTTCAGCATCACTATTTAAAGCCCATTTCTTACTTTTTACAACTTTTTCAACAAACTCTTTTGTTAAAGATTGAATCTTATTTTTTCTTGCAGAGCCACTAGAAAATAGATTTTCAAAAAAACCAACGATACCACTTGCAGCAAGAACTTCAAGTAAAACGTTTAACCCTTCGAATTGCTTAGCTTCTAGTTGAGTAGAAATAGTTATTCCATATAAGTTTGCTCTATGGGAGGGAATACCACCTAAGCTAACTCCTATAAAAGGATTATTAAGAAAGCTTATATCTAAGATAGGAAGGAGTGATAATAGTCCTATTGATAAGTTGAGGAAGTTGGGGATTGATGTGTTTTGGTATGATGATAATAGTGTGGATTTTATTG
>OFBU01000010.1_pt1 | contig 47511 bp, 42 predicted proteins | sample 1520681 | NCBI WGS metagenome assembly OFBU01 (sample SAMEA3696450, study PRJEB22514) | metagenome | biome: water; feature: marine; material: hydrothermal vent | place: Pacific Ocean | collected 2014-08-16 | depth 1514 m
TCACCAATTATAACCAAAAATTTTTATACTCCACTCTTTTGAATCTTGAATTTCCCTTCCATCTCACTAAATAAAAGAGATCATAGGATGATGTATCATAGCTCAAGGATCGGATAATAATGCTATCATGTCCCTCTTTTGTTCCAGCAGTATTATACTATCATAAAATTAAGCCCAAAATACATCAAAGCATCCACAGGATCAAAAGCCTTTTCCCTTCATTTAAAAGGCGATTGATATTGAAAAAGTGTCGGCTGTCGAAGAAGCCTCGAGATGCAGGACGATGAGAATGTGGTGATTGGTGGGGTTGATGGTGCCTCCTACTTTTGGGCCTGTGCGCCTCATAGAGAAAGGCAATTCCTGTTGATGGCGTCGGTGAATAATTCTCAGCCTCGCTTTTGGTGTGTTCCCGTTTTTTCCTACTTTACGGTCAGAATGGCGTTGAGGAGCAGACGCCTTGTTCTGACAACAGCAACAAAAAATCTCTCCAAGTGTTTCAATGCTACAATCTTCATAAAACACTTTATAAATATTGACCTACGATTTGGATAGGGGTATAGAAACCCCCAGAAAAACTGCACAGGTTATATTATGTGAAGAGACAGGAACAATATTGCCCCAGCGACAGCCATCTCGGACAACTACACGAGCGGCGTCAAAGTCCGGGACTTGTACAATACCTCAAATAAATCTTTTCTCTCGAAAGATACAAAAAGGGCAATATCCACAGATGGAGTCTCCGGGATGCCCGATATGGGGGGTTGTAGTGTGAAGATAAGAGTCTATTACGAAGATACGGATATGGGTGGGGTGGTGTATCACTCCAACTATCTCAACTTTTGCGAAAGAGCAAGGAGCGAGCTCTTTTTCGCCAAGGGAGAGACTCCGCTATTCGAAGGAGGGCACTTCGTCGTGCGGCATATCGAGGCAGATTTCATCAAGCCGGCGCGACTGGGAGATATGCTCGATATCCAAACCCGACTCGAAGAGCTCAAAAGCGCCTCTTTGACGATGAGGCAGAAGATATACAGAGGAGAGGAGATACTCTTCGATATGAGGGTCAGGCTCGCCTATCTCATGAGCGACGGGCGGATAGGCAGACTCGATAGGGAGAAGAAGGGCAGACTCCTCGAGATACTCGACTCCTTCAGGGAGTAGGAGAATCGGGAAAGAGTGCTACACTTCTCTACATTTTCGGATAGATTCACTCCTGTTTACCTCGTGTTTACCATGAGATATATAATTTTAGTTATATTTCAAAGATTAAAAAATCAGATGAAAAGGAGAAATAGATGTCTTTATACGATAGAAACTATAGTGAAAGCGTCGAAAGGGGATACGAGGGAGCCTTGAGCTCTTCGAGGGTCGATTTTCTGAAAAAGACCTATCAGCTGCTTGGAGCGAGTATGCTCACCGCCGCACTGGGGGCCTATCTGACGATGCCCTTCGCGCAGGCGGTTTACGAAGCCAGATGGCTGGTTTTCGGAGCGGAACTGCTGGTGCTCTTTTTCGGTCTCGGACTCTCCAAAGGCAAGCCAGGATTGAACCTCTTCATGCTTTTCCTTTTCACCTTCCTCACCGGTGTTTCGCTGGTTCCTCTCTTCGCCTCTCTCATAGGGATGGGGAAAGGGGCGGTCATAGGAAACGCCTTTTTGATGACAGCGGTTCTCTTCGGGGCTTTGAGTGTCTTCGCTATAAATACCAAGAGCGACCTCTCGAGCTGGGGCAAACCGCTGTTTATTATCATGATAGTGGTATTCGTGGCTTCGCTCATAAATATATTCTTCCTCCAGAGTCCGATGATGCATGTGCTCATTACGGCTGGAATATTGATACTCTTCGGGGTATTCACCATCTACGACACACAGAATATAGCCAACGGAGCCTACGACTCACCGGTGGATGCGGCGGTTTCTCTATATATAGACTTCCTCAATATGTTCATCGCCATACTGCAACTGCTTGGCATCTTCGACGGGGATGATTGATAGAGAGTGGAAGCAGCAGTCGAAAGGGCGATAGACGCCAATCTGAACCGTCTCGGAGAGGGACTGAGGGTCATAGAGGATATATTCCGATATATCTTCGACGACCGTGAGCTCGCCTCGCGGACGAAAGAGTTGAGGCATTCGCTGCGAAATGCCTACAATCTGCAGAGAGTCTCTTTCCGTGACATAGAGGGGGATGTGCTCAAAGAGAGCACCAAGAGCGAAATGGCCAGAGAGAATCTGCAGAGTGTACTTGTGGCCAACTTCTCGAGATGCGAAGAGTCCTCGAGAGTGCTCGAAGAGCTTTTCAAACTCTCCGACGCCGGGATGTCGGCACTCTTCAAAGATATCAGATACTCACTCTATGCGCTCGAGAAGAGAAGCTACGAGAGTTTTTTCGACGAAGCCTTGCAGAATAGTACTTCGAACTCCAGATAGTTTACCGGGTAACTTTGGATGACCCTCTTTATCTCTCTATAGCCCAACTCTCCCCGCGCACCGCTGACCCCGCTTTTTTTGATATATCTGAAGATATCCTCTCTCTTTTCGAACTCCAACTCAAATCTGGAAATCTCCATCTTTTCGAGCCTGAAAGAGCTTTCGACAGCCTCTGTCATAGTGGATATGTCGTGTATGGGGGACGAGACTCCCGCACTTTCGTGCAGAGTGGAGAAGGTGCCAGATGTGAAGATGGCGAAGTAGGCGCGCGCAGCGATGAGGGAGAGATTTTCCATAAGGGTGAAAGGCTTCGAACTCCACTGGAGTGCCGAAGAGGATATTATCGTAGTCACTTCGTAGTCCTGGGAGAGAGCGAGTAGTGCCGAACTATCGTCGAAATCTCCGCATATCTTGACAACGGCTTCGTTATCTGGGTGCAGCCGAAGCATTTTGTCGGAGAGGTCGAAAGCTATGAATCTGTCGAAAGAGCACCCCCTTTCTACGAGTCTGTCGTATATCTCTCCTCTGCCGCAGCCGATATCGGCTATCGTGGCGCGGATATCGCTTCTATCTATCATAGAGACAAGTTTGGCGGCGATACTTCGCTGTACACTGTTGTGCTTCGCGTAGCTTCCGGCAAATCTGGAAAACTCTCTGGCTATCTTCATTTATCTGCATTTCATATTTTTTGGGTATAATCGCGCAATTATATCCAAACGGTGAGAGCCGAGGGTATCCAAATCCACACTTCCGGAGATTTTCGAATATGACATCCACACTAATGATACTACAGATAGTGATTGCCATCGTCATCACGATAGCGATACTGCTACAAAAGAGCTCGAGCATAGGACTCGGTGCATATAGCGGGAGTAACGAGTCTCTCTTCGGGGCGAAGGGTGCAGGCGGTTTCCTGACCAAGCTCACCTTTTCCTTGGCGCTCGTCTTCATAATCAACACATTGGCGCTGGGCTATCTCTACAACAAAGAGAATAGAAGCTCCGTTACTAAACTGATAGAGAAGAAAAAGGCAAGCCCCGTACCAGAGGTTCCAAAAAGTGCCTCCAAAGAGGCTCCGTCGGCTCCGGCCACCCCCGTAAGCGGGAAATAGGAGTTTTGCTCCGAGATAGAGGAGACTATCTGAGAAAAAACTCCTCTATCTCTCTTCTCATCTCATCTACATCCGTTATTCTGTTTATCCTGTTTCTGAAGCTTCCAGCCCCTTCATATCCGAGTCTGGAGTATGTATGCAGATGTTTGCGAAACAGAATCGCTCCATATGCTCCATAGTACTCTATCATACTCTCGAAATGTTCGAGGACAGCTTCTGCGACCATATCGGGAGTGACTTCATCTCTGCCCTCTTTGATCATCCTGAATATCCAGGGTCTGCCGATGGCGGCCCTGCCTATCATTATACCGTCGCAGGAGGTGTGTTCGAGTACCCATCGCGCCTTTTGAGGAGAGTCTATATCCCCATTGGCTATCACGGGAATCTTCAGAGCTCTTTTCACTTCGGCTATGGCGTCGTAATCCACGGGAGCTTTGAATCTACCACTACGCGTGCGTCCGTGAACCGTTATGAAATCAGCTCCGGCCTCTTCGCAGACTCTGGCTATCTCGACATGTCTCTTTTCGCTGAATCCCAAGCGAATCTTCACCGATGTATATCGCTTTTGGGAGTGTTTTTTGATCGTCTCTATGGCTCTGCCCATCCTGTCGAGGTCGCTCAATAGGGCGCTTCCTTGGAGATTGTTGACCACCTTCGGTACGGGACAGCCGCAGTTGAGGTCCACTATATCCACCCCCTCCAGAGGATTTATCACATCCAGAGCTCTTTTGAGTATTTCCGGGTCGGAGCCGGCTATCTGGATGGAGTAGGGACTCTCCAGAGGGCTTTTGCGAAGCATCTTTTCGGTTTTGGCGCTTCCGTATGCCAGAGCGTTGGAGCTTATCATCTCGCTCACGGTCAGGTCCACACCGAACTTTTTGACCACTGAGCGAAAGGGAAGATCGCTAAAGCCCGCCAGAGGGGCCAAAACATATAGAGGTTTGGAGAAATCGAGTATCATCGGCAGGCTGTTTCGCAATCGAGAAGATCGTCGATTTTGAAATTGTATTTGTTTCTTTTGAGTATAAATACGGCGCGGAAGACTTTGAATTCGTATTCGTCGTTCTCTTCGAAAAACTGCTTGACATTCTCCAACATCTCATATTCGAAGAGTAGATAGAGATAGGCGTTTTGAGCGGCATCACTCTTTTGCATCAGCCTCTTGAAGAGGGCGAGATTCTCATCTGGTGTAAACTTTTTGAGTACGATTCTGGCAACCTTCATATACTCTTTGCAACCCATATCGAAAGATGAGATGAAAAACTCCAGCATCTCTATGGTGGCACCCACCGTCTCCTTTTGGGATATTTGCTCCATAAGCGCATCGAAGTGACTTTTTTTCAACAAGGAAGAGTACTTCTTGACCTTGTAGAGGTCGTTACGGCTTATAACTATCTCCATCGCTTTTTCCACTACCTTTTCGTCGTAGGCGGCACTGTTGAAGAGTATATCTTCGGCGAAGCTCTCCTTCTCTTCGAGTCTGTTGAGCTGATTTTTAACAAGGAGCGGGTTGCTTTTCGAGAGACGGCCATCGAGCTTCTTCTCTCTCAAATCGACATATTTACCACTCTCTATCTCCTTTGCCGTCTCCAGTGCATCCGCCAGTCTGTCGCTGAGTCCCTGCACATTGCCTACCACATCGATATGGGCCACATTGAGCAAGGATGCCCCTTCTTTGATTTGTGCAACGGAGTAGTTGTGACTCTTGGGCTCTTTGAGTATAGCCCAGTAGAGCGCATCTTTGAAAGAGTCTATATCTTTCCTCCATCTGCGCCTCTGAAAGTACAATTTACCTCCATAGTAGGCCATATGCAAAATACTCATAAGGTAGAGCAGAAGTACCGGAAGAGCTATCCATACAGCTATGGGCAGGTCGATGGTGAAGCCCATAAGTGTCAGAGAGTGGTAATCCGGATAGAGCATATAGACGCCCCCTGCGATGAAAGCTATCAGTACCAACCCCGATGCTATATATGTTCCCAACTGCATATTCGCCCCCTTTCTAAGAGTGTTCTTTTTCGTTTATCGCCCTACAGGCTATACAGAAGCGGGCAAAATTCTTGACCTTGAGTCTCTCTATGCCTATAGGCTCTTCACACATTTCGCATACTCCGTATGTTCCTTTCTTTATTTTAGTCAAAGCTATCTCTATTTCGCTCAATTCGCTCTTCTGCTGTTGGAGTATTCTATTGTCTATATCGGTCTGTGCCGCAAGTACTGCGAAATCTCCTTCGTCTTTGGGCTCCTGGTTGCGCATCATACTTATCTTCTCGTTCACCTCCTTGAGATTTTCGAGTATCTGCTCCTTCCTTGCAAGAAGCTCTCTTTCAAACTCTTTCATCTCCTCTTTCGTAAGCATATCCACTCCTTTGGTTATCGTTTCTTTTATTTATGGTAGGGATGTCCGTTGATGATACTCAGGGCTCTGAATATCTGTTCCGCAAGAACAACCTTTACCAGTTTATGTGAAAGTGTTATTTTACCCAACGATATGCTTTTATTACTTTTGTCAATAAAGTTTTTTTCAAAACCATAAGCGCCCCCTATAAAAAAGCTCACTCTCGAGCTGTTTTCGAGCAGATTGGCGAAACCGTAGCTATCGACTTGACGGGAGGCGGGGTCGAGGACTATATCCAAAGCCCCCTTTCCCATATATCTCTCCAGTGCCTTCGTATAGCTTCTTCGTGCTGCCTCCATAGAACTATCCTGCGCCTTGGCTATCTGCCTGTCGAAAATCTCGTGAACCTTCACATCCGCAAACTTCCGGCAACTCTTGAGGTAGTGCTCTATCAGAGGCTCATAGAGAGTGTTGCCGCTTTTTCTGTCTATCACATATATATCTATCTTCATGGACTCTCCTTCGATACGGTCCCCTCTATCGAGGCGTAATAGTCTTTGACTCTATCGTCCACGCGAATCACTCTGCGAAGATAGTCTCCAAAATCCCTTCCGTTATAGTCGATGGCGAGTCTTGCGGGGTCGATTGCGCGGGATATGGCTACATAGAGTTGACTGGGTACGAAGATGCTCTCGAGATTGCATACGAGGCTCTCTATGCTCATCCCCTGGGATTTGTGTATCGTTACGGCATAGGCTAGTTTCAGCGGATACTGTCTGTATGTCGCTACACTCTCCATCTTCGGCCTACCCTCCTCGTCCACTCCTATCTCCGGAAGTTCGAAAGGGTGTCTGCCGACCCTTACATAGGAGTCGCTCTTCTCCACGATTATATACTCGTCCTCCACACTCCGGACAATACCCCTTTCGCCGTTGAAGTATCGTCCCCATCTGTTGACGGTGAAGAGTACGGGAGCCCCCTCCTTGAGTCTCAAAACTTTCGGTACGGGAAGCAACTCCAGCCACTTCCGCACTCGTTGAGACTCTTTCGGTACTCTCGTCTCCAACTCTCCTTCGATTGCGAACTCTTCCGACTTTAGAGAGGAGAGATTTTGAAAATTCATTCTATCCACCTCGATATTTCTCCCGTAAAGCCGCGTATAGTCTCTATCGACTATGCTCATATTCCCTCTAAGAGCGTCGAGATAGTCGCATACACGACTCTCGCATCTGCCTTCCCGAAGCAGGGAGAGAATCTCTGCGAAAGATTCATCGACTGTCCGCCATACCCTTTCGAGCTCCAAAACGGCGAAATCCAGAATCGACCATGCGTCACTCTCGAAGGCGTAGAGTCTGTCGGAAAAGAGATTTTTGCCTCTCTCGCCACGCTTGCGTACCGGCGGCAACTGGAAGAAGTCTCCGACAACGACGATTTTGCCGCCATATTGCAAATTTTCGACTCTGTAGCGTATCATCTCCATCGTTTCGGCAGAGACCATACTGATTTCGTCTATCACGATGAGGTCCGTCTTTTCAAGAATCTTCTTCAGTTCGTTGAGCCGTTTTCTGTTTCTTCTGTCGTACTGTGCGAGCTCGAAGATATCGTTCGAGATACCGAAGGCGAAAAAGCTGTGCAGCGTCAGCCCTCCTATATTCACGGCACTCACACCCGTAGAGCCAAGAGCTATCACATTTTCCCCATCTTCGCTATATCTGCTCATCAACTCTTTTACGAGAGTGCTTTTGCCCGTTCCCGCACCGCCCGTGATGAAGAGGTTTCTCTCCCTCAGTATGTCGAGGCAGAGCCTCAGTGTGGAGTCTCTTTCAGGACTCATCGCTTCTCCCCGCGGACTTCAGGGAGAAGAGTAGCCTTCCCAGCCAGCCCCTCTGCGCATCCTTTTCATCCCCTCTCCGAGCAGCTTCGCTGTCTGCTTGCAGGAATCTCTCCTCCTCTTCCAGCCACTCGAGTCGCTTCTCGAGATGAGATACGGCTCTTTTGAGCCTTTTGGCTTCGAAGGCTTTCAATTTATCTTCTCCTCGTCGAGTATCCTCTCTATCTCCTCCATCGCATCTCTGTTTTTCAGGCGGAACTTTATCTCTATCCTTCTCGATGCCTTTTTGTCTTCGACACCGTTTCTCATTATCGGGTCCTGATAGGCTCTTCCGCTTGCGAGAAGGTAGTTTTTGAGATTGTACTCCTGCGATATCGGGAGAGTGAGCAGATAGCTCATGACGGCCAGCGCCCTGCGCTGAGAGAGTCTAAGGTTGTAGAGATAGTCTCCGTCGCTATCCGTATGCCCCTCTATGACTATTCTCTCCAGATGCGGCCTTATGGCTCTACTGCTCATCAGTGCGGCTATATATTCTTCGAAAATCTTTCTCAGCTCCTTTTTGGCCCCCTCTTTGAGCTCCGCACTGCCTTTGTCGAAGAGGATGCTGGAGTCGAACCTGAGTGCCCCCGAGTCTCTGTCTATACCCATTTTGCTACCCAGAGTCTCTTTGAGAGCCGCTATCACCTTCAGTCTCACCCCCGTCAATCTCCTGATTTTCGCTCTTTTGGCTCTCAGACTCTCTATCATATCGTCATATTTCGTCTTCTCTTTGTCGAGAGCATCGAGAATCTCTGCGAGTTTTTCATCTTTGAGCCTGAGCTCCTGCTCCTTTTTGGTCAGTTTGCCCGAGAGGACGAGTACCCTGTTGGCATATTTCTGTATCTTCTTCTGCTTCTCCTCGAGTGTGACATTGCTCTCATTCTCGAGATTCTGCAATATCACCACCTTTTTGTTGAGCTCATCTATCTTGGTATTTTTCGCCAGCAGGAGCTGGTTGAGTCTTTCGAGTTCATCCTCTTTGAGTCTGAGTTCATTCTTCTCGAGAGTGATGAGCTCTCTGTTTCTCCTCCTCTCCTCTTCGAGCTTTTTCCTGTTTTCATCGAGAGTGTTTTGCAGTCTGCCTCTCTCTTCCTCGAGCTTCACGAAGGCGTGGTGCTCTTTTTCGAGCCCCTTTTTGAGCTCGGCAAGGAGTTCGTGGAGTTTGCGTACCTCCTCCTCCTGCAATCTTATCTTCTCTCTCGCCTGCGATATCTCTTCTTTTTGCTTCTCTATCGTCACGCTCTGTCGTTCTATGGTACTGTTGCCACTTGCGAGCGCCTCCTCTCTCTTTCTCAGTTCTCTTTTGAGTCTGGCGAGCCTGCGTGTTCTCTCTTCGAGTGCTCTCTCCTTCTCCTTCAGGTTGTCTCTGTTCTTTTCAAGTTCACTCAAAGCATGGGAGAGTTCCATCCTTTTGTGCCGCAGGTCTTCTCTCATGATGATCGATTTGGAGACTATTGCCCCTATCAGAAGTATGAAGAGAAAGAGCAAGCCGGCCATGAGGTCGGCGTAGGATATCCAGAAGTTGTTGCCCTCTTCGTCGCTTTTTCTATGAAACATCCTCTACTCCGTCTCTTTTTCGTAGCAGCTCCTTTCTGAGCCTCAGCTCCTCTCTGCCTATGATTTCAGCCATTCTCCCGAGCTTTTCGACCGCATCCGCCAACTCGTCGTCTATCTTGTCGAAGGTATAGTTGACACTTTCGTCGAATCTCAGCAGACCCCTCTCCAACTCTCTTGCTGCTCGTATGAAGGAGTCTATGTTTCGTTTCATGGCCTCTTCGGCTCTTATCGCATCCTGTCGCTCCTCGAGTCTGTCGAGAGTGGAAGAGATATCCGCAGACGCCTCTTTCAAGCCATCGGCCGCCACGGAGAGAGAGTTGGTCGTACTCTCGATCATCTCTTTGTAATTCTTCATATATTGCGTATTGAGATCTTTTATGAAGTCCAGATTGAATGTATCCTGCAGTGTCTGGACGATCTTCTGGTCTTTGAGCTCGCTCTGCATGTGCTCGTGTTTGACCAGCTCGCTCTTTTTCCATATCCTGCCATCATAGATGTTTTCGAGTTCGAGAATCTGTCTCTCTATTTTGGCTAGGCCCCGTCTTTCGAAAAATATCCACCACAGAGAGAGGGAAATTCCGTAAATAGAGGCGTAAAAGGCGGTACCTATGCCCGAGAGGAGCAGTGATATCTGAGTGTCGAGCTTTTCGCTGCTTTGGACCGTAAAATCCGGCATCGATACGGCTATGGCTATGAAGGTACCCAGAATACCGAGCATGGGGAAGATCATGGAGGCGACCTTGGCGAAGTTGTCGTCTCTGAGATCTCTGAAGTAATACTGCATGAAATCCCTTACCGTAAGGGTGGATTTGGTCTTGCCCATGATTGTAAGTGCATTTTTTCTGAGCGCATCCTGCAGGTCCGTCTCCATCAGTGCGAAATTGGCGGAAACTTTACATGCCGCATAGCTTGCATTGTGATGCACAAAGAGTGTGAATATAAAAAAGATCGCCACAATTGTCACAAGTGTGTGCACCTCCGCCTTGAAAGGTATATATCCCAGATAGCCCGCCACGAGAGTGGCCACAAAAAGAAGAGGCAGTGAAATCAGTGCCAGAAAGAGACCGGGACACCCCACATCGTTTCGCTTGATATTCTCACTCATATGTAACCCCCCTCTCTCTAATTAGAAGATACGAAAATTATAGCAGAAAGGATAGATTCGGGTACTTGTACGAAAATATTCGGCCCTACCAAACAGAGCGGACGATAGAGCGTTTTTGCCCTTTTTGGCTGATTTTATCCAAAAGACTTGCTTTTGCAACTATTTGCAGATATAATACTTCCCGAAGAAAGATGAGGTTCGAGTTCATCTTAGCTGTGTTACTTGTGTTGCTCCGCTAGACCTGAAAGACTCTCCGATAATCAACTTCCACTTTTACAAGTGCATTTTATTTAGAAAAAGGTAGAAAAATGGCAGAATTGCTCCATGGAACCGTCAAATGGTTCAACGACGAAAAGGGTTATGGTTTTATTCAGCAGGATAATGGTGGGAACGATGTATTCGTACACTTCCGTCAGGTAAACAATCCCAGCGGCGGACGCGTATCTCTCCAGGAAGGTCAGAAAGTGACTTTCGAAATCGGAGAGGGTATGAAGGGTCCCCAGGCGGAGAATGTAACCGCTCTGTAAAAACCGCAAAAGCGCTCCGGGCTCCCCGGAGAGACTCCATCCGTATCTGTTTTCGATACAACTTTCAATAAAATTTCAAAACTACTCTCTACAGTTTTCGGAACAATATCTCTGCAAGTCGTCACCGAGCAGTTTTACGAGTCTGGCTGTATGTTTTCTTCTCGCTTCGGCGTTGAGATGATAGTCGGTATTGAAAAACCACTCTTTGGGATACATGAACTCATATGGATTTCCTACGAATCTCAGACCATGTTTTCGGGCTTCTTGGGGGAGATTTTCATAAAAGGCTCTCTCCACCGCATCGTTGTGATAGAGAGGATTGTCCATAAAGACCGGCGGAGTGTATATGGTACATATACCGTTTCTCCTCGCCCACTTTTCGAAAGCTTCGAGATATCTCCATGAAATCGCATCTTTGTGATACTCTCTGCCGTATCTCTCAGGCTTTATGGCGGCGAGTGCCGCTCTCTCCTCTTTTCCGATATCCTTCAGCGAGTTGGCTTTCTGGTCTCCGTTGTCATCTATGTGGTGAGCTCCGTAGAGGCCGTAGTCTATCGCTTTTCTACCTGTCTGCAGATACCCTTCCAAAATCCTGGAGAGGGGTGTCTTCCAGAGCATCTCGATACGCTCCCTCCAGCCGAGTTCGAAGAAAAAAGCGGGGTCGAAGGCGTAGGTGAATCCTATTATCTGCTCGTTGGGCTCACCGTCGTAAACATACATGGAATACTCCAGAGGGAGCAGGACTATATCGCCTCTTGCAAGCTCTCTGCGTGCCCTGTAGAGTATATAGGGCAACAACAGTCCGGCATTGACTCCGAGATTCACGCAATCCCGGCCATACCTCCTTTTCAGGATTTTCGAATCTATTCCGAAGAGCGCATTGGAGCCCGCCACTATCAGCAATCTCCTGCCGCTCGTTTTTTTCACAATCGCCTCTTTCTTCATATATGCATCGTAAACCCATCTGGATGTGGCTGTGGGATTCCCTATCTGCCCGTATATCGCCAGAAGCCAGAGAAGGGCGAGTATTACGATACCGCTTACAAAACCTGCAAAAAAACGCATTTGGACCTCAAAACATAAAATAGAGGAAGGCTTTCGAAGCCGACCCGCTCATCATCTTCATCGATATCAGAAAGAGCATACCGGCAAAGAGACCGAAAAGAAAGCCAGGATTGGCTATGGCGCGCTCCGGCCTCTCCTCGTAGCGTAGAACTTTTTTGAGATTGGGGGCAAACCATACGAGCACAAGAGCAAGAGCTATCCATAGCCACATGGCCCTATCCCAGTGAAGCGCAATTTTGCTCCAATCTATCTGCCAATCTACCTGAAGCGCAGAGATAGTCAACAGCTCCCTATAGTAGGAGAGTGCGCTCTTTAGACTCTCAGAGCGGAAGAGGACCCACAAGAGTGTCACGGATATGAAGGTAAGAGCTATCTTCAAAGGTCTCAAAAGAGCCGACGAGAACAGTTTGATACGGAGCAGAAGATGGTTTAGCGCTATCAGTATGCCATGCCCCGCTCCCCAGAGTACGAAATTCCATCCGCTACCGTGCCATGCGCCGGCGAGAGTCATAACGAATACGATATTGGCAAGAGTACGAAATCTCCCCCTGCGGTTTCCACCGAGAGGAATGTAGAGATAGTCTCTCAAAAAGGCGGAGAGGGTGATATGCCATCTGCGCCAGAAGTCGCGGAAACTCTCCGCCTTGTAGGGTGAAAGGAAGTTTACTGGAAGCCTGATGCCGAAAATCAGTCCCAGACCTATCGCCATCTCGGAGTATGCGCAGAAATCGAAATATATCTGCATGGAGTAGGAGAGTACTCCGCCCCATGCCTCTACCATTCCGGGATGCGCACCAGAAGCGACCGCATCGAAGCTCTTGTCGGCAAAGGTGGCGAAGGTATCGGCCAAAAAGACCTTTTTGACCAGACCCACACTGAAAAAGGCTACTCCCATAGGGAGATATCTGCAGCACTTGCCAAACTCCAGGGCTTTGACCTGGGGAGCTATCTGCATATAGTGCACTATCGGTCCGGCTATAAGCTGGGGGAAGAACAGTATAAAAAAGAGATAGTCCCGCACGGAAGCTCTCTCTATCCTCTTTGCATATAGATCGACGAGATAGGCTATGAGCTGAAAGGTGTAGAAGGAGATTCCAAGAGGCAGTGTATCTGGAAGCAGAGCCTCGTCCATATGGAGATGATGCAGAAGATGTGCATATTTGAACCAAGCAAGTACCGCCACATCGATAGCGATACCCAGCCACAGCCATCGCAATCTCTTCGATGAGCTCCATATTCGCTCCGCCAGATAGTAATTGAGCAGCAGTTCGAATGCTAGTACGAAGATATGCCATAGTCTGAAGTCGCCATAGTAATATATGGACGAGGCTATAAGCCAGCCTGGAACGAGATTTTTTCTACCTGTTGTGTAGAGAAGCGCAAGACCGCCGAAAACTACGGGGAAAAAGTGAAAAATGAATTCGAAGGAGTTGAAGAGCATCGCTTCTCTAACCTCAACGGCCGAACATCAGACTCGATACACCCCACTCCAGGGAAGGAGCCTGCTTTATAAGCATCTTCAAAAAAGCCATCATCGATTCGGGCCCCATATCCGCATAGACCTCACAACACTCCGAAGAGAGCTCGAGAGTGATTGTCCCACTCCCAGAGCTCCATTTGATATTTATATTCTCCAGCAACATGGCTTCATCTCCAACTGGTGCAGAATCCTTTTCCATCTCCATAGCGTTATCAGTGGAAGATGACGACTTCTGCACACTCCGACTCTTTTTCTCTTTCGTGACACTCTTTTCGAGCATCTCTTCTATCACTTCGGTAGGAATCACCCCCACCTTCTCTTCGAGAAAGACTTCCGCCTCCGTCACGAAAGATAGAAAAAGCCTTCTTGTAATCCAGAAATCGACCCGTGCATCCATACTCTCTGGATTCGCGACAAGTCTCAGTCTGTCTTCTCTGGCATCATACCATACGCTGAAGCGCTCAGCTTCTACCAGCGTTTTCAATCTCTATCAGCTTCCGGAAATTTTTGATGGAAAACTGCTGAAGGGCTATCAATTCGAGCAGACCGCTTCTGGCCCATCCGGCAAGCTTCTCATCCCCGAGTGCCGTAAGTGCCGAATGCTCCACAGATTTGAAGCCCCCTATCTTTCTCGCATCCTCACCCTCTCCTATGCTAAGTACTCTCTCTTTCAAGACTTCCGCCTTTTCCAGCTCCGCCACCAAGGCACGGGTAGTGGCGAACTCTCCCTCGAGATTCTGCAAAAACTTGCCGATACCAGAGAGTTTCTCTGTGGGAGTTCCATCCTCGCCAAAGAGCGCCTCCCCCTCTGGATTGCTGAAACAGCCGCTCTGCAAATCCACACCGAGAGACATCTCGTCCTCTCCCGTCTTGACCATCACGAACGGATATCTTCTCAAAAAGGCAGGCACATACTCTCCTCTCCATCTTCCCTCTTCGTCGATAGCCAGATTCTTCCCCTCTTCATCGAAGCCGACGACCACTACTATCGATGGAGTTTCTCCGCCGAGATAGACTATTGGAAAGTCGCAACAGAGTTTTTGAACTTCGGAAAAAGTTATAGGAATGACATTCATATCTTTCGCAAATTTCAAATCACCTGCCGGTGTAAAACGAAAATCACTATGCTCAGCGGCATTTAACACGGTTATACTCTTATACATTCAATTCACCTTTATAATAGTTTGGGAGGATTATACCAAATATCATCCTCAGTTTCCGGGAGAAGCCGACACAGACTACTCTCTGATTTCGATACCCTCCTTTCGTACCCCTATCGAGCTGTATTTGTCATACTCCACCCTCGAGCCTTCCTGTATCTTTACGAACTTCCTTCTGGTATAGTCAACGACATAGTCTCCTGGCTGTTTCACCGAAAAATCGACGCAGAGGCGTGCCGCGGATTCCAGAAGAGAGTCCGGCAGATTCTGTTTGTCGGTTCGTATTATCACATGACTCGAAGGTATATCCCTCACATGCATCCATATATCGTTGGCACGGGCCATGGAGAGGAGTTTTTGATTCTCTTTTGAGTTTCTTCCCACAAAGACCTTGTACCCCTCTATCCAGTAGAGCTCCCCATCTCTGAGTCTCTCTCTCTTACGCAAAGAGCGTCCCTTTTCAGGGACCAGAAGTTCGAGTCTGTAGGGGTCGTCACAACTCTCTACGGCACCGGCGATATTTTCATAGAAAGAGAGCTTGCCCAGCAGATTCTCTCTCTCGAGATGTATGTTTCGTGCTTTGGCCCTCGCTTTGGCGGCGGCTTTGAAGTAGTATTGCGCGATTCTGTTTTTCACTATACCTTCGGGCAAAGGTATCTCTATCTTCTCACCGTCGAAATCCAGTGTCTCGAGAGAGCTGTCGTAGCTCTCTATGCGGTGAAGATTCGCCAATACGATATTGCCGTACTTTCCATAAAGTTCGGCTCTCTCTATGAGATTCTCCTCATCCGGCAAAGCTTCGAGAGCTCCCGTGAGCCTCTCGAGGCTCTTGCGCACTCTGGAGAGTTTCCGTCTCTTCATGGAGTCCAGACGAGATTTCAATACCTTTTGGCCGTTCTCCCGTAGCCACTTTCGTATATCGATATCTTCCCCGCTCTCTTTCAGGCTATATGCAGGAAGAGCTTCGAGTCTGACACCGGGTCTTACCACTCTATAGGATTTTCTCTCATCCACATGGTGCAGTGCCTCCAGGACAACTCCATCACCATCGAGCAGTATCGCGTTGGTGTTTCTCCCGGTAAATTCCAGCCTCATCACCGTCTCCACTCTCTTGTATCTGCTGTTGGAGAGAACCTTCAATATGAGAACTCTGTCGTTTTTGGGAACCTCTACACTCTCTATCACGGAGCGGGAGAGGAGCTGATGAAGAAGTGTATCGAAAGGTGCGTTGAAGTCCTGGGAAGGGCGGCGGCTTTCGGCTGTATAGATGGTGGAGTGTGAGCGCGTCATATCGAAAAAGAGACTCACGCCCTTTGCGAAATCGAGCTCTATCACATTGTTCTGCACACGCCTCGCCTTGCGTATGTTGTGGAAAGTACCCAGATAGTCCGCTACAGCTTCGAGCTGGAAGTGCTTCATATATCCACTACTTCTCTATCCTGATCATGCTTATCTTTTCATCGACCACATCGAGCCTGGAGAGCTCCTCCATAGCCATCGTAATCTTCTTCTCTTCGCACAGATGGGTGGTAAAGAGCAGTCTCACTTTACCCTCCACTCTCGAAGGTTTCTGAAGCATGGACTCTATGGATATTCCGAAATCGCCGAGTTTGGAAGATACCGCCGCCAACACTCCGGGCTTGTCCTCCACCTTCAGTTTGAGATAGTACTGAGATACTATCTCATCTTTGCCCAGCAGTTTCAGGCCGCTTTCGAGCCCCTTCTTGTAACCCAGCATCGGACCGCTGTTACCTCTTACAATCTCCACTATATCGGCGATTACCGCACTTGCAGTCGCATCTCCTCCCGCACCGGGACCGTAGAAGAGAGTCTCACCGACTCTGTCTCCCATAACCGAAACGGCATTCATGACTCCATCTACCTTGGCTATCATACTCTCCTGCGGTATCATCGTGGCGTGCACTCTCATCTCGACACCTTTTTCATTTCGTTTGGCGATGGCGAGCAGTTTTATCTCATATCCGAACTCTCTGGCGAATTCCACATCCGTCTGTGTGATATTTTCTATACCCTCTATCACTATATCTTCGGGTTTGGCGTCTATCCCATAGGCGATGGAGCCCAGAATCAGCAGCTTATGGGCCGCGTCGAAGCCTCCTACATCGAAAGTGGGGTCGGCCTCCGCATAGCCTAGACTCTGAGCCTCCGCGAGGACATCTTCATATGCCGCACCCTCTTTTATCATTCTCGTGAGCATATAGTTGCAGGTACCGTTCATGATACCCTCTATCGACTCTATATGGTTGGCACTCAGACCGTTTCTCAAAGCCCCTATGACGGGGATTCCCCCCGCGACACTCGCTTCGTAGAAGAGAGGCGTATCACCAGCCAACTCCTGAAGCTCATATCTGTGATACGCTAGGAGCGCCTTGTTGGCCGTCACTACCGCCTTGCCGTTTTTCAGGGCTCTGCCTACCCACTCGTAAGGCTCCTCCACACCACCCATCAACTCCACCACGATATCCACATCTTCGTTATCCACCACATCCGCCGGATTGTCCGTAAGCGCGATATCCACATCTCTCTTCTTATCGAGATTTCTGACCGCTCCTATGACGGGAACGATTCTTCTCCCCGCCCTCGCCTCTATGATATCGCCATTTTCAATCAGGATTCTGGCCACACTCCTGCCTACGGTTCCTACACCGAGTATTCCCACTTTAACCATTGGAGCAATTCTCCTTTTTTAACCCTTTGAGATATCTTTTTATATTTTTCGCCGCCTGTCTTATTCTCTTTTCGTTCTCGATAAGGGCGATTCTTACATACTCGTCTCCATACTCGCCGAAACCTATGCCGGGACTCACCGCCACATGCGCCTTGAGCAGAAGCTCTTTGGAGAACTCCAGAGAGCCCATCTCTCTCGCCTCTTTGGGAATCTTCGCCCATATGAACATACTGGCGTTGGGTCTGCCCACTTCCCATCCGGCGTTTGCGAAAGCCTCTATGAGCACATCCCTTCTCTTTCTATATTTCGGTATCACAATCTCATCGACCATATGCTCGTACTCGTCCAGCGCCACAGTCGCCGCCACCTGGATAGGTGTGAACATACCGTAATCGAGCCACGATTTTATCTTCTGCAACGCCCCCACGAGTCTTTTGTTACCGACGATGAAGCCGACTCTCCAGCCGGCCATATTGTAGCTTTTGGAGAGTGTGAAACTCTCCACCGCCACATCCTTGGCACCCTCCACCTGAAGAATCGACGGTGTTTCGTATCCGTCGAAAGTTATATCCGCATAGGCGATATCGCTGATTATATAGAATCTCTCCCGTCTGGCGATTTCGACCAATCTTTCGTAGAAGTCGAGAGTGACTGTCGCGGTAGTGGGATTGTGGGGGAAGTTGACGACGAGATATTTCGGTTTCGGTACCGAGTTTTTCAGAGCCTTTTCGAGGTCGATGAAGAATCTCTCCTCGTCCACCCTGAAATTCTCTTCGTCGAAAGTCAGTTTCATCTTCTCCACATTGCCCCCGGCAAGTACGAAGGCATATGAGTGTATCGGATAGGTCGGATCGGGCACTATGGCCACATCTCCGGGATTGGTGATCGCCTGTACGAGATGCACATAGCCCTCTTTGCTCCCCATCGTAGCCACTGCCTCACTCTCGGGGTCGAGCACCACATCGTACTTTCTAAGATACCAGTTGCATATGGCGAGTCGAAGTTTGTATATACCCTTCGAGGCACTGTAACCGTGCGTATGGGGCTTGCGTGCGGTCTCGACGAGCTTCTCCACCACAGGTTCGAATGCCGGACCGTCCGGATTGCCCATAGAGAAGTCCACCACATCGGCACCGGCTCTTCTTTCGGCCATCTTGAGCTCGTTGACCACCGCAAAAACATATTTGGGGAGTCTATTTATCTTTTCAAATTGAATCTCATCGAACATCTTCTACCAAACCTTGCTTCCATTGAGTTTCTGAAACTCCTCATGAGCTATCTCTCTCACCCCGCCTTGAGCTATCATGAAGAAGTGCTTTACACCGTCGTTGAGAGTGAGGAGTTTTTTGCCGTCGGCATCTTTGAATCCCACTATCCCGTGTCCAGTTGCAAGAATATAGTCGGCTTTGGATGTATCGAAGGTGATCTCCTTGCCCTTCTCGAGCACTTCCGCCGTCCTTTTTCCGCTTTTGAGATTTCTAAAGCCTACCCATATTTTCGACCTCGGATAGAATACGACGACTCTACTCCCGCTTGTCCCATTTTTCTTGACTCCTTTCTCTTTGTCGCTCTTCTTCTCGTTTTTGACGGAACTCTTTTTCTTCGAAGGGCTCTTCTTCTTGGAAGGACTCTTCTTCTCTTTCTTTTCAAATATCGACTCGTTCTTTTCCGAATCGGATGCCAATGACGGAACTTCGGGCTCGAGAGTATCTATATCGCTCTTCCCTTTATCCTCATCCGCACTCTTACTATCATCCTCCACAAGTGGTAGTACATCGCTGATTTTAAGTATCGAATCGTTTTTATTGTCATCTTGCTTGGCATCATCGAGCGAATCGGCCTTTTCTCTCTCGCTCTTTTGTGTAGCACTATCTTTATCTCTATTCTTTTTATCGGCATATTTGAGCTCTATATTTTCAAGAGCTTTCTCTTTCGCCTCACTCGCCTCTCTCTTCTTTTCTACACTCTTGCGAGCACTTTGCGGCTCATCATTTTTTCTCTCTTTCTCTTTTTTCTCCGGAAGTCGCTTCTGTTTTTGCTTCCGCTCCTGCTCCTGCTTCTGCTTCTGCTTCTGCTTCTGCGAAATATTTTTTTCGGAATATGCAATGCTGCCATCCCCCCTTCTCTCTTCTCCTTTCCCATCTGCAATCCAACTGTTGGCAACCTTTACAATGGAATCGTAGATACCATTTTTCAAGGGTGCCGCATTTGTCTTGGAGAGCTCACTGTTGCGCGCCACGAAGAGATACCAAGCGCCCCCCGCTATAGCCGAAAGAGATACGAAAAGTAAAATTTTCGAGACAATCTTTCCAGCTATATGCCTTTTTGTGGAATCCTCTCTATATATCCTACTTCCAGTATCGTCACTGCCATACGAAGAGTAGTACTCCGTAGCCTCTCTTTTCAGATCCGACAAATCGACACCATACTCTCTCTCTATAATATTTATAAAGCCAAAAGCCTGAACCTTCCTCATGGCACCCCACTCTTTTTCGGCGAGATGCTCTATATTTTCTACCGCGATTCTGGTTCTGCCACTTATCTCTCTTATCGAATAGTTCTCTATAATCTCATTCAACTGCATAACTCATCCTGTGTATTATTATTGCCGCTGCCGCACTGACATTGAGCGAATCGAAATCTCTTTTCATCTCTATCGAAACGGTCTCGTCGAGCTTCGCCCTCACCCTCGGCGAAAGCCCTCTATCTTCACTTCCGAGCACAAGCGCTCTCCTTTTTGCGAAACTCTTCCTCTCTATCGGCTCACCCTCCATAGATGCTCCGTAGAGGCTAAATCCGATCTGTCCGAGCTCATTGAGCAGGTCGAGCAGATTACGACGCACAAGCACCTGCATATCCAGCAGAGCTCCCGAACTGGTTCTCGTTATGGCGGAGAAATTCATCCTGCCCACACCGCCTATGACAATGGCATCGACACCCATCGCATAGGCACTGCGCACTATGGCACCTATATTGCCCGCATCCGTCAAACCGTCGAGCAGAAGCAGAAAATCGCCATTTTTTATCTCATCGACACCAGCTTCGCGAAAATCCTCCATCTCGACGACAATTCCTTGATGGTTACCTCCGGAAGATAGAGACTGGGCCCGGCGATTTTCGATAAATTTTATCTTCGCTCCGTATTTTCTGAAGAGTTCGGCAGGCAGTATATCTCTTTTAGACAGATATATCCTGCTTATTTTCTCCCCATGTTTGCGCAAAGCATAGATAGAGACCTGTTTTCCATAGATAATCATGAGAGATTTTACCTTTTTTTTGCTGATTTTGAAGTTTTTCCGGACCATATTGCCGGAAGATTGGAGCTAAAAATATATTTTTCAAAATGCGCAGCCTCTATCTGCAACTGCTTCGACGGAGCCGTTCATACCATACGGCCGTACTCTCACCGCTTATTTTGGCGAGTAGTTTCGCCTTGACTTTCGGCGGCATATCCATCTCCAGTATATCCTGCATGCCAAGTCTATTTTCGCCCCCGCTTCCACCCTCTATCACGAAGACCCACTCCCCTCTGATATTATTGGCGCTCTCTTCTACTCTCGAGAGTATCTCGGCGGCTTTGCCTCTATAGTGTCGCTGATATATCTTGCTTATCTCCTTGATAGCGAAAATCTCTCTATCGGGAGCGAGAAGTCCGAGCTCTTCGAGCAGTTTTTTCACTCTGTGCGGAGCTTCGTAGAGTATCGTATCGTACTCTGCGGCGAGTATCTTCTCCAACTCCTCCAGCCTCTTCATGCTTTTGTGAGGCAAAAAGCCATAAAAAAGAAATCTGCCATTTTCAAATCCACTGGCGGCATAGGCCACCGTCAATGCACTGGGACCGGGAAGGACATCGTACTCAATACCGTGCTTCTGACAATATCTCACAAGTTCGCTTCCAGGATCGGAGATGGCCGGCATACCCGCATCGCTCATATAGATACAGCGCTCCCGTGAAAGTCTCTCTCCCATAGCGGAGAGTCTCGTTTCGGCATTGTGAGAGTTGAAAGAGATGAAATCGGCTTCTGGATAGTTCAGAGCGTACTTCTCCCCAAGTAGGTGTAGCAGTCTTTTGCTCACTCGTGTATCTTCACATAAAACGAGATTGGCCTCTTCTATACATTTGAGGATTCTATGACTTATATCGTCGAGATTGCCGATAGGCGTTGGGAGGAGTGTAAGCATCTACGATGCCGCCCGCAGGGGCGGAGTGACTCAGGAGAGTTTGTATTTTTTCTTGAATTTATCGACACGACCTGTGGCATCGACAATCTTCTCGGAACCGGTGAAGAAGGGGTGACACTCGTTACAGATATCTATCGAGAGCTCCGCCTTGTTGCTTCGTACGGTAAATTTGTTTCCGCATGCACAGCTCACCTGACAATCCATATATTCGGGATGAATTCCTTTTTTCATAAGTAAACCTTTTCTATGAAATTGTTATTGTCGATGGGCAACCAACCCATTCCGGTATCTCACATACCCTTCCGCCGCTTTCGCAGGGGTCGCTGCAACGCTCTATGGCGAGACAACTGCCATCGCATACGATGGTTCTGATTTTCGAGTGGGGATTATATCCAAAATTGTTTAAGCGTTCATAAAATTATCTTGGATGCCACGGCTATTGCCGCGCTTTCACTTCTGAGAATCAATCTCGTATCGAAACCAATCACCATCCCATCGGCGAAAAGCCCCCTCTCCTCATCTGTGAATCCGCCTTCGCAGCCGACAACCACACTCTCTATCGAAGCCCTGCTCTCCTCTATGCTTCCGCCCGAAAAATCGAGCAGGTAGCTTTGCGGATAGCTTTCGAGGAAACTCTGCAAAGACTCCACACACTCTATCTCCATCGGTTTCGACCTTCCGCACTGCTGACACGAATTGAGGACTATCCTTTCGAGTCTTTCGAGCTTGGGAGAGAAATTTTTCTGACTTCTGTCACACGGTATGAAGCTTATCTTCTCCACTCCTATTTCATTGAGTGCCGCGATACTCTTCTCTATCGTGGATGGATCGACGATACACCACCCCAGCCGGAGTCTTCGTTCGGGCAGGATGCGCGACTCCTCACTATCTATGAGCATCAGCTCCGCTCTTCGTCTGCCTACACTCTCTATACGATAGTTATACAGACGATCATCACGCAGATTCCGCATCCGTACGGACTCACCCGTCTTGAATCTTCTTGCGCGAAAAAGATATCTGTAGCTCTGCGTCTCCACCTCCACCCTTCTCTCTCCCGCATCGGGATGATAGAGAAAACGCATCTACAAACCTTTCGAGATATATACCACCAGCAGTGTAGCCGTAATTTCCACCATCACAAGCGTAAAAGAGAAGGAGAGAGCATCTTCGTTTCGCATCCACAATCTCTTACTCTTTATGGCCCTGTATCCGTCGAGTATCGGCAGTAGCACAGAGAGAACAATCATCGCCACAACCTCTGTCGTCATCTGATGGCGCGTGAAGACAAAGAGTATCGTTCCGCTGAAAACCGCCATCGACCAGCTTGCCCAGAATGCAAAATATCCTATCCTCGAGAAGAGTATCGATTTCAAAGGATTGCCTTTGAGCGCCTGCGGCAGGAAAATATTCAGCACCATGACCGACAAGAGTATCTCCACCGTAATGAAATGGTAATGTATCAGTATATTCATCTCAGCCACCCGTTTCGTAGAATGCCCTCGAAGAACCCTCGTTTTCATCTTCGCTCCAGCGGTTCTCTTTGGGTTTGTTGGCTAGCACTTCGGCGAGAATATCGGACGCTTTTTCCATATCTCCCTCTCTCACCGCCTCGGATATCGACATCGCTTCATCGAAGTAGAGACAGGGTATGAGATGCCCTTCGGCAGTGAGTCTGATTCTGTTGCAACTTTCGCAGAAGTCGTGTTTGTGAGGGTCGATGAGTCCGAATATATATCCATTCTCCTCTATCTCGTAGTTGAAAGAGGGGCTCGAACCGACTCTTCCAAGTTTGCGTATCGTATATCTCTTTTTTATCTTCTCCAGTATCTCCCTGCCCTGAAGACCCTTTATATCGCTGTGGGCATGGATATTTTCCATATACTCTATGAAGCGTATTCGGATTCCCCTCTCTCTGGCATACTCCAGCAAATCGAGTATCTCGTCGTCGTTTATACCTCTGAGAGGAACCATGTTTATCTTCACACCAAACCCCAAGTCCAGAGCCGTTTCTATCCCTTCGAGTACCTTGGCGAGTACATTTTTCTGCGCTATCTGTGCAGCCACTGCCGGCTTCAGAGAATCCAGAGATATATTTATCCTCTTGAGTCCGGCGCGCTTGAGATCCTCGGCGCACTCGGGAAGCAGATATCCGTTGGTGGTCAGAGCCAGATCGATATCGGGCTTGTAGTCGTGTATCATCTTCACGAAGCTGTCGAGCTCCGCTCTAAGCAGCGGTTCGCCTCCTGTGAGTCTGATCTTGTCCACCCCGTTGTCTATGGCTATTTTGATAAATTTGAAGAGATCTTCGAAATCGAGAAGATTCTCTCTCGGCACCCAGCTAAAGGGCTTCTCCGGCATACAGTACTGACAACGAAAGTTGCATCTCTCCGTCACCGATACTCTCAAATAGTTCACTCTTCGTCCATGTCCGTCGATAAGCATGATTCTCTTTTTCTCATGTTGGATTTGAAATGTTTGGCTAAGAGTATCAGAAAGATCTTGAATATGAGATGATATAGCTTACTATAACGACAATAGTTGCGACGAATCTTCGAGCACCAAGCTCGAGATGGAGCCAAACTCTTCGGCAAGCTTCCGGGAGTGAATCACTATATACCCTTCTGCGATATCGTCAATCCCCAACTCGGCGAAAAGATAGCCCAATATCTACAGTGCTTCTTACTGGGGCTATGATAAAGCGTTTCTCCGGCACTGAGATAAGTAAAAAATGCAAATCTGATTTCGCCTATTCGTTATAGAGTCTCAAGAGTCGAAGAGTATCGGCAAGATCCCGATTGTAGCGATAATTAAGCTTGCTTGGAATATAATCCCCCCCAATCTATCAGGACTGCCGCGACTTCGACAGCCCTCCATTTTTTTTGAATGGGGTTTTTCGGTTATGTTTCTTTTCGATCATCTATCACTATTGTTTGTCGGGCTTATCGTACTGGGTGCGGTGCCGAATCTCTTTTATGCCAAAGGCTACCTGCCACACATCGAACGCAAAGGGCACTTTCTGCTCCATTATGCCGCATTCATTCTCTCGATGCTGGGGGTGGTCACGGCTGGCAACGCCCTGACATTCCTGCTTTTTTGGGAACTCATGAGTTTGACGAGCTGGCAACTCATCCTCACCGAAACCGAAGAGGATGAAACGCTGAAAGCGGCGCGTTTCTACTTCTTCATGACCCACTTCGGCTTCATTTTTCTGCTGCTCTTTTTCCTAATGGTCAGCAACGGCGACCTAGAGATGAGTTTTGGTGCGATGCACGGCATTGCAGCCGCTTTCGCCTATCCGACGCTTCTCTTTTTCTTCATCGTCCTAGGACTTCTGAGCAAAGCCGGCGCGGTACCTCTACATGTCTGGCTTCCATACGCCCATCCGGCCGCCCCCTCTCCCGTTTCGGCACTGATGAGCGGTGTCATGCTCAAAGTGGCCATCTACGGGCTTTTCAGGTTCCTTTTCGACATTCTCTACCCATGGCCACTGGAGTGGGGTATCACCATCCTGGTCGTCGGTGCGCTCTCGTCGCTGGTCGGCGTACTCTACGCGCTTAGCGAACACGACATCAAAGCCCTGCTGGCCAACCACTCCATCGAAAACATCGGCATCATTCTCATCGGCTTCGGTATGGGGATGATCTTCTCCTCCATGGGGCTGCGCACACTCGGCGCCTTCGCTTTCGTCGCGGCACTCTTTCACACCTTCAATCATATGAGTTTCAAGTCGCTGCTCTTCATGGGTGCGGGTGCCGTACTGCACGAAACCCACAGCAAAAACATCGAACACTACGGCGGCCTGATGCGCTCGATGCCCGTCACCGCCCTGACATTCCTGCTCGCTTCCGTCTCCATCTCCGCGCTGCCGCCCAGCAACGGCTTTTTGAGCGAATGGATGATCTTCCAGTCGATGCTGGGCTCCAGCCAGCTCGCCGACACCTCTCTCAAGCTGGCCATCCCTTTCGCCATCTTCGCGCTGGCCATGACGGGCGGGCTGGCGATCGCCTGCTTCGTCAAGGCTTTTGGTATCACCTTTCTGGGGCTGCACCGCAGTGCCAACGCCAAACACGCCCGCGAAGTCAACGCCCCGATGCGCTGGGGTATGCTGCTGATGGCAGCCGTGGTGGTCTCTTTGATGCTTTTTGCGCCCCTTTTCATCGAAGCGTTCGACCACACCCTCGTTTCGCTTGGCGCAGCATCGGTCTATCCCGCCATCTTCGGTGACGGCATCTGGCATATCCGCTCCGTAGCCGTGCACGGGGGTGTCGTCTCACCGCTGATACTTCTTGGAGCACTGCTTGCTCTAACAGCACTGCTGATGGCCGCCTACCGGGCGCTCGGTGTCAAAGAACGGATCCATCGCAGCTGGGCGTGCGGCTACCGTACTGGTGCGCGCACCCAATATTCGGCCACAGGATTCGCCGGCCCCATCCGCCGCTTCTTCTCATGGCTCTACCGTCCCGACGAGCACCTGCACAAAGAGGCTATCGAAGGAAGGGGCGGCAAATTCACCGACTCCTCCTACGAAGTCCATGTCAAACCCCTTTTCGAAGCTTCGTTGTACGAGAGCGTCCCCCGTATCGTCAACTATATCAGTTATTGGATCTACCGTTTCGCACATTTCGAGCAGACCCGTTACGCCGCGATAATTTTCAACCTGATGCTGGGCGTGCTTTTCAGCTACCGTATCTTCGCCCACACCTTCTCCTGGGCTACGCTGGTGCTCGAAGGCGCCGTGATGCTCATCTCCATCAAGATCCTCATCATTGGAGAGAAACAATGATCACATATCTCGTCACAATCCTCTCTTTACTACTTATCGCACCGCTGCTGCTTTCGTTCATCAAAGCACTGAAGATGCTACTGCTTTTCAAAAAGCCCATATCCCTGCTACAGGGTTATCGGGACTTTTCCAAGCTACTGCGCAAAGAGAGCGTCATCTCCGAAGAGGCCGGCGCCATCACCCGTGTCGGACCGTTTCTAGTACTCTCACCGCTTTTGCTGGTACTCTTTTTCCTCCCGCCGGCAGTAGAGGGCGCTTTCTATGTCCGCTTCGTCGATGCCTTCACCATCACCGGCCTCATCGCACTCTCCTCTTTTTTCCTGATGCTGATTGGATTGGATGACGCCAGCGCTTTCGGCGGTATCGGCAGTAGCCGCGAAGCCTTCATCGCCGCGCTGGCGGAACCGGCCATGGTACTGACAGTCTTTTCCGTCTCGATGATGGCAGACTCGCTGGGCGTAGGTCAGGCGGGCGTCAATCTGGCCGCCCACTTTCCCAAAGAGCATATGGCCAGCTTTCTCTTCGCCGGTATCAGTTTTTTCATTCTCCTCCTCGCCGAAAACGGCCGTATCCCGGTGGACAATCCCGAAACCCACCTAGAGCTGACGATGGTGCACGAAGCGATGATTCTCGATCTCAGTGGCGTCTATCTGGCGATCATCGAAAGCGCCTCGGCCGTCAAGTTCGTCATCTTCGCCTCACTCTTCGCATCACTCTTTCTACCTTTCGGATTGAACTATGCCCAGCCGGTAGCTGCAGCGCTTTTCGTGCTCAAACTCTTTCTCATCGCCGCGGCAGTGGCGTTGGCGGAAGTCAGTACCGCCAAACTACGCCTTTTCAAAGTCCCCAATCTGCTCGGCATCGCCATCGTTTTCGCTTTTTTATCCTTGATCACATTCTATGTATTGGGAGCCTGATATGAGTATAGATTTTTTCATCGGTCTGTTTCTTGCGACACTCATCGTCGCACTCTTCACCTCACGCCTTTATAGGCTAATTTTGTGGTATTCGGCCAACTCCATGGTACTGGGGGTGCTGGCACTCATCGTGGGCACGACGCTCGATGATAGAGCGCTGCTGCTCACCGGCATCGCCTCCATCGTACTCAAGGGTGTCGCTATTGCGTGGCTGCTGAAATATCTGAGCGAAAAATATGGCTTTACGCGCCAAATCCAACCTCGGATCAAGACACAATACGCCATCATCCTCATCCCGATGATTCTGGTCTTCACCTTCTATCTCGCCGAGCCCATATCCCATATGGTAGAGGACAATCCCAACTATGTGGCCATCAGCATCTCCTCACTTTTTCTGGCGCTATTGCTGATGATGGAACACCATCATGTCATGCCCAAAATTATCGGATTTTTGACAATGGAAAATGCACTCTTTTTGCTGGGTGTCACCGCTACGGAGGGGATGCCGATGCTGGTAGAGCTGGGAATCTTCTTCGATCTCCTCATGGCGATCGTGGTGATCAATCTACTCTTTCACAAAGAGGAGGCCTCCTTATGACACTTCTATTGCTCCTTCTACCGCCTTTGGTGATGTTCGCGGCCAGCTTCGCCCACTCCGAGCGCATACAGCAGTTGCTACCAATAAGTTCTGTCGCCATTCTTTTCCCTATCGTCAAACTCTTCCTCACCCCCGGGCACTATGCGGTATGGGGCGACTATCTCGTCGCCGACGGCTTGGCGACCTATGTACTGCTCATCGCTTCGCTGGTGGGGATCGGCGTGACGCTTGCGCTCATGACACTGCAAAAGCATGTAGAGGTCACTCCGCGGGCCTACCACCGCTTCTACCGCTTCTTCGCAATCTTCTGGATCGGCCTAATCCTCTCTATCTTGGCCAACCATATGGGTATCTACTGGATCGGTCTGGAGCTGGCCACCCTCTCGACAGTCTATATGATCAAGACCAACCGTTCTCCCGCCGCCCACAAAGAGGCATGGAACTACATGATCGTCGGCGCCATCGCCATCTCTCTGGTGCTTTTCGGCATCATTTTGATGTATGCAGCCGCCAAACCGGTGCTGGGCGAAGAGGCGATGCGTTTCGATCTGCTGCTTGCACGCGCCTCCTCCCTGCCTTCGCCATTTCTTTTCGAGATGGGATTCGCCATCACGCTCATGGGGCTTTTCGTGAAGATGGGCTTTTTCCCGATGAACCTCTGGCTGGCCAATATCGAACGGGCAGCGTTCTATCCAGTGGCAGCGCTTTTTAGCGGTATTCTCGAAAGCGCCGTAATCGTAGGCTTTTTCCGCTTCAGCCAAATCGCTGAAAAGGTTGACTATGTCCATCTCTTCGGATTTGTCTTCGCCTACGCGCTTTTGACCATCTTCATCGTAGCTTTTCTCATCTACCGTGCCAAAGATTTCATCCGTCTCTTTTCGCTTTCGGGTATCGAGCATATGGCGCTTATCGCGCTTTTCTGGGTGAGTGGCGGCACTTTTGCGGCACTGCTGCATCTGGGTGCGCACGCCTTTTTGAAGCCTGCGCTTTTTCTCTCCACCGGTGTGTTGGAATCCCGGGGCAAATACCATATCGCGGGTGCGCTCAAAGGCTACAAAGGGCACAGGGGCACACTCTTTTGGATTTTGGTGTCGCTCTTTCTGCTGGCCATCATCTCCCTGCCACCCAGCCCCATGTTCTTCAGCGAACTCTACGGTTTCGGCGCGATGATCGAGACTGCCAAATCGAGCCACCACACCTTGGCGATGCTATCAGCCATCATCTTACTATTAGCGCTTCTTTCGGTCATCTTCTACCGTTTCGTCGCTATCTATCAATCCATGAAATATGAAGGCGAAACGGTCGAAAAAGAGGTATATGCTTCCGAATTGGCGGCGCTGGTACTTTTCGCCATATGTCTGATAGCCCTGTTAAACCCACGGACACTCGATTTTCTAAGGAGTATCGCATGAAACGCTTGATCGCTCGCTTCGTCATCGAGACACAAACGGGTCTCGAGGCGATTACGATTTGGGAAGATGGCATCGAGAGGGAGTCTCTCGCATCCGACGATGCGACAATCACGACACTCTCACGCAACCATCCCGCCGCTATCTGGTTCGAGCGCAAGATGCACGACGACTACGGCATCCGTATCAAAGACGCCTTCGACAACCGGCCGCTGGTACAGCACGAACGCTTCCCAAAATCGCTCCACCCCATGCGCCGAAGCTTTCAAAGCGAATCGATCGACTACGCCGATTTTAGACCCTACAAATATGAAACTATCGGCGGCGACAGCGTTTTCGAAGTCTCCGTCGGTCCCATCCATGCCGGCATCATCGAACCGGGGCATTTCCACTTCTCCCAGGCAGGCGAAGATATCCTCCACCAGGAGGTGCGCCACTTCTACAAACACCGCGCCATCGAAAAGATGCTCGAAGGCAAAACCCTGCAAGAGGCCAAAGCCCTCATCGAGCGCATCAGCGGCAACGAAAGCGTAGCCTACCAGATCGCATGGCGCGACATCGTGCTGGCCGCCACCGGCACCGAACTGCCCGAAGCCAACCGCAGATACCACGCCCTGCTGCTGGAGATGGAGCGGACAATCCACCATCTAACAGATCTGGGCTTCATCCCCAACGATGCGGGCTTCGGCGCCGCTCTGGCTTACGCTTCGGCCCGCGCCGAAGAGGCTCGCCGACAGTTGGCGGCGCTTTGCGGCCACCGTTTCGGCTTCGGCGCAATCGGTTTCGATACCCACCATATCGATACGGATGCCATGCATCGCTATCTCGACAACCTAGAAGAGAAGATCGCCTTTTTCGAGTCGTGGATCACCGATATCCCTTCACTCTGGGACCGTTTCGACACTACCGGTATTCTCAGCCGCAACGATGCCATCGCCTACGATACCGTCGGTGTCGTGGCCAGAGCTTCGGGACTTGCTCGAGATGTCCGCGCGGGCGATCCTTTCTACAAAAAGCACGGATTCACCCTCTGCTTGCAACACGCAGGCGATGTAGCAGCCCGCTTCAAACTCCGCCTCGAAGAGGTCAAAAATGCCGCTGTAATGATGCGAAACTTCCTGACACAGAGTTCCGAGGCGGTTAATCTGGGCAAAATGCGCGACGGCGAATACCACGCCTACGCCGAAAGCTCGCTTGGAGAACTCTATCTTTTTATCCGTCTTGAAAACGGCTCTATCTCACGCTTTTTCGCCAGAGACCCCAGCTTCGTCAACTGGCAGGCGCTGCATCGTATGATGCCAAACAACATTATCGCGGACTTTCCGCTCATCAACAAAAGCTGCGATCTCAGCTACGCGGGGAACGACCTATGATGACATTCTGGAAAAATCGAATCGAAACGGGGATATTGACCGAAAATCCCGAATATGACGAAGAGCTCGAAGCGATCCGCAAAGAGCTTCAAAGCGCGATCAAAAGAGATTTCGCCGGCTCGCTGGCCATCCGCATGGTCGATAGCGGCAGCTGCAACGCCTGCGAAGCCGAATGCAACGCCCTTTCGAACCCCTACTACGATCTTGAGAGGCTCGGCATCCGCTTCGTCGCAAGCCCGCGCCATGCCGATGTAATGCTACTCAGCGGCTTGATGACCTTCAACATGACACCACATGTGCTAGACGCCTACCGACAGATGCCCGAACCCAAATGGGTAATCACCCTCGGCGACTGCCCCGCCATGGCGGCACCCTTTGAAAAAACCTTCGCCATCAAAGGCCCCGCCGGCGAACATCTGCCCATAGCCCATCACATTCCAGGCTGCCCACCAAACCCTAGGCAAATTATCGAAGGCTTGCTGGAATTTCTAAAAAAGATTTAGATAATCACTCGAGAGCATACTATTGATATTGATTTCAATTCTACAAGACGGCGACTTCTCTCGCCGGTAAAACCTCACATTCGGTAGAGATTTTGTTTAATTGCAATGTTACGGAGTCCTAAACCCAATGGAGTCGGAGACTTGACTAAAGTCACGACCCCGAGACGATTACAACTCTTCAGGGGCGGCGACTCTTTAGTCGCCGGTAAAACCTTATATGCAGTATGGATTTTGTTTCACTGTAATGTTATGGAGTCTGAATAAAAGAAGAAGAAACAACATTTCAAGCCGTCGAGAGTTTTAGCCGTCTTGCGGTGTTCGCTTCGCTCACACATCGCAATCGTCGTGCGAGCCTACAAACGACACGCAGGTGTCGTTTGCTTCACGGCTCTCCTCACTCGACCGCCGGGAGTGGCGGTCATAGCCATGAAACCTTGATTTGACGACACTCCTTCACAAAAAGAGTCCGAAACGAAACAGCGTCAAATCAAGGAACAGAGGGCATAAGTGGCATTGTAGCGAAAAAAGTTGGAGAATCTCCCATATTCTACATTTTCCAACTGCAAGCAATCGATAGCCCAAAGCCTGCAAATGGCTATAAAAGGCACTTTGTGCTTTCAAAAAAGTTGGAGAATCAAAAAAATAGAAGATGAAATTTCGAGTTTTTCCAACTTTAGCCAATTTTAAGCTTCTCAAAGCCCTATTTATCGGGCATCCGAAACTTAAAGCAAACTAAAAGTTGGAGAATCTAAATTCTACTACTTCAAAAAAGGAGGTTTGCCAACTTTTTTTCATAAGCCAAACTTATCGAAAAAAGGAGAAGTCCCATAAAATGGGCATTTGCCCAATTTCAAAAAGTTGGAGAATCTTTCTGAAGTGTAGTTTAGGAATCAAAAGTAATATACGGCATCTCTTTCGAAAGGGTTGCAAAAATCTCCCATCTCTATAGCCTTCTCTCTACACTCCGCACACTGGGCGTAGAGTCTTACCGAATCTTCGTCTCTATCTATGATATCGGCTATCTTGCGTTTGAGTCTCTCCAACTCCTTGCCGTTTTTGAAATAGATTTCGAAAAGAGAGTTTTGTACTCTCATACCTTCGGCTTCGAGCAGGTCACTCAACTCTCTTCGCCGTTTGGAGTCGCTTATGTCGTAAGCCACCACATATACAGGCATCAATATCTCCCTACAAATGCGTTGTATCTCTTCGCTTCCTCTATATGAGAGGCCAGTCTATATGCCTGTGTGGCTATTACATTGTCGAGTCTGACTCTATTTTTGCGATATTTTGTATATGAGCCGAGCCTCTCTATGATATTTTTCGAAATCAGACGGCGTGATTCTACGGTCAACTTTCCATCATCGTCCACTTCTATCGGCTCGTCTCTGTTGAACATGGAAAAGATACTCCTATCCACGACAAAGGTTCTAAACTCCTCTACCATATCGAAGACCAGAGTCGGCTTTTTACCATCTCCTGAGTGCAGGAAAGATATATGTAGAGACAATCCCGCATCCACGAGAGCCCTCGTCACCTCTGTGTAGAGTATGGCGTATCCATAGTTCAGAGCGCTATTTACAGGGTCTTTCGCTCCGCGAGTCACTCTACCTCCGAAGTCGATATGCTCTTTGGAGATGATCGAAAGAGCATCCCAATAGAGAGCGGATGCGCTCCCCTCCAGCCCCATCAACATCTCTTTGTCTCCGGCAGTGGCGATCTTTTTTTCTATAGCTTTGATTTTGCCTATATGATAAGATGCATCGTTATGATGCTTGTCGAGATATTTCAGGTAGTTTCTCTGATTTTTTATCTTTGCGTGGACGAATTTCTTGGCTAGGACGAGAGCGCATTCGGGCTCGAGTGAACACTCGAGTTGTTTTTCGTATCTTTTGGAGTATGCACTGCTGTAACTGTACAAAGTAGCATATGGCTTGCTCTCGCTATCTATGAAATCTATAGCTATATCTCTCTGGCTGCACTCGTATATCAGAGCTCCGCTCAGAGATATCGATCTGTTTTGTACTATTATCCTTCTGCACTCCTTTTTGGGAATGCTCTGGATAACTTTTCCAGATTTTTTGAGGCTTATTCTGCCTTTGCTTACTCCGATGCGTATGCCATATCCATCCGCCACTATTACAGACGATGAAGCCATTTTTCTCGCTATCTTTTCCCGTTTTTTTCCTAGGGCTCTTTTGCTCTCTTCGGAATCTCTATCGACACTTTTGGCTATATTTTTGGCCCTATCGACGATATCGGAGACGAAACTATCTATATCCGACGCACTCATGGGCGTGAGTGGCTTCAATGGCGAGACTATGGGTCTGGCCTCTTTTTTGAATCTGATTTCACCATCTCGGAAGGCTCTGGCTACTCTCCTGCTCACACTGTCTATCAAAGCGTGTTCGAGATGGGCGAATTGCGGACTCTTGGAATCGATTATTTTCAGATAGTATCTCTCCAGACCTTCGACGAATTGGGATACCTCCGAGATATAGTGCTCCAGACTCCAACTCTTTTTGTTCAGGGCATAGAGCTTGGATATCTTCTTTTGCAGTCTTTCGTTGTCTATGAGCAGATGATTTTCATGAAATCTAACTCCGAGAAATGTAAACCCCTCTCTATCTACATGGGCTTTGTAACTCTTTTTCTCTTCGAGTTTCAGTCCGAGCTCTTCAACTATCCACTTTTGCAGAGTATCCACCGCTCCATCGAGAGTTTCGTTATGTTTGAAAAAGAGAGTGAAATCGTCTGCGAATCTGACAAACTCTATATTGTGTCTCTCCAGCCATCTATCCATCTCGTCGAGATAGATATTGCTCAGTAGAGGAGAGAGAGGGTCACCCTGATGTACCCCTTCTTTATGCTCCAGATAATCGAATGAGTCGAAGACCCCATTTTCCAGAAATATCGATATGAGTTTAGCGATTCTCTCATCGGAGATATGTTGCGAGAGTCTCTCTATCAATCTCTCATGTTCTATTGTTTCGAAAAAGTCGTCTATATCGCTTCGATAGACGACTCTATAACCTCTTCGGAGTATATCCCGACATCTGTTTATGGCCCTGAGAGCCCCTTTGCCGGTCCTGTATCCGTAGCTTCTATCGCTAAAAAGGGGGTCGAAATAGTCCGATAGTGCCATAGCGAGGGCCTTCTGTACTATTTTGTCCCTGACCGACGAGATACCCAAAGCCCTCTTCTCTCCATCGCTTTTGGGTATCTCTATCCTCTCCATTGGCATGGGCGTGTAACTCCCCCCGACGAGTTCGGAAGAAAGAAGCTCTATCTTCTCGGGACTGTCGATATAACTCTGCAGACTCTCTTTGTCTATCCCGACGGCACGGGATTCTATACTCTGTGCCGCTTCGAGAAGTTTTCGCGAAGAGAGAATATGTTCTATCGTAGCTGTAAACATGTTTGTCTATCCTCAAAACAGTAGCCATCCGCGAGACGAGCGACTCTCTCCTTGCGAATGCTTTTTGGATTTTTCGGGATACTCTCCCCTCTCTCGGATTTGCCGATATCCCCCACCTCTTCTTTTCAAACGGGTCCATATTTGTGATTATAGCCAATAAACGGGACTGAAGTCACCGCCCCGAAACGGCGACAACTCTTTTCTCGTTCCCACTGTTTTCGGTGGGAATGTATACGAGAGCATGAACTACCAAAACATATCTTGACGATGGTAAGGTTATATGAACTCCAACACTAAATCCGCGACTAAAGTCGCGGCCCCAAAACAGAGGAATCTATGGGGCGGCGACTTTAGTCGCCGGTAAAACCTTATATGCAGTATGGATTTTGTTTCACTGTAATGTTATGGAGTCTGAATAAAAGAAGAAGAAACAACATTTCAAGCCGTCGAGAGTTTTAGCCGTCTTGCGGTGTTCGCTTCGCTCACACATCGCAATCGTCGTGCGAGCCTACAAACGACACGCAGGTGTCGTTTGCTTCACGGCTCTCCTCACTCGACCGCCGGGAGTGGCGGTCATAGCCATGAAACCTTGATTTGACGACACTCCTTCACAAAAAGAGTCCGAAACGAAACAGCGTCAAATCAAGGAACAGAGGGCATAAGTGGCATTGTAGCGAAAAAAGTTGGAGAATCTCCCATATTCTACATTTTCCAACTGCAAGCAATCGATAGCCCAAAGCCTGCAAATGGCTATAAAAGGCACTTTGTGCTTTCAAAAAAGTTGGAGAATCAAAAAAATAGAAGATGAAATTTCGAGTTTTTCCAACTTTAGCCAATTTTAAGCTTCTCAAAGCCCTATTTATCGGGCATCCGAAACTTAAAGCAAACTAAAAGTTGGAGAATCTAAATTCTACTACTTCAAAAAAGGAGGTTTGCCAACTTTTTTTCATAAGCCAAACTTATCGAAAAAAGGAGAAGTCCCATAAAATGGGCATTTGCCCAATTTCAAAAAGTTGGAGAATCTTTCTGAAGTGTAGTTTAGAAGTTGAAATTAATATTTGCTCTCTTTATAAAGGCTTTTGCCGTAGATGTTGGATATCGATAGATTGCGACGAGAAGAATTCCGCGACTAAAGTCGCGGCCCCGAGACGATTGCAACTCTTCAGTCGCCGGCAAGACCCTATATGCGAAATAGCAAAGCAAGAGGTAGGCGACTTTGAACTCGTCGAAAAATATCAAATAGCTAAGGCACCTTGGTAGAACCTCTCACTTGAGTAGGTGAGCTCGGCAAGCTCATCGTATTCTCCTATTCTTGTAAGCCAGAAAGATAAGTATGAAAATCGAAGCTGTTGCAGGCCATACCCATACGGGGATAGGTACGGGGTCGCCGGCTGCGTATGAGTGCAAACCACTTAGATAGTAGTTGACTCCGAAATATGTCATGATGACCGAGCTGTATGCAAGGACGGAAGCCACATTGAAAGCGTAGATACCTTTGAGAGATGGAATGAAACGCATATGTACCACAGCGGCATAGACCAGAATCGTCACAGCCGCCCAAGTCTCCTTGGGATCCCAGCCCCAATATCTACCCCAAGATTCGTTCGCCCAGACTCCACCGAGAAAGTTGCCTACCGTAACAAGCCCCAGACCGATGAGCAGAGCCATTTCGTTGATTATCGTCAGCTCCTTTATCGCCCTATCCATGTTTGCATGCCCCTCCCTGCCTCGCAGTACAAAAAGAAAGAGTGTGAAGATACCCAAAAGGGCACCCAGGCCGAGGAATCCGTAACTGGCGGTGATGACGGCTACATGAATCATCAGCCAGTAGGATTTGAGTACGGGTACGAGGTTGGTAATCTGGGGGTCGAGCCAGTTGAGATATGCGACAAAGAGAAAGATTCCCGCCAGAATGGAGGTGGCAGCGAGTGTGATTGGAGAGCGCTTGGCGAAGACGAATCCGGCAAGTACCGTAGCCCATGAGATATATATGATGGATTCGTAGGCGTTGCTCCATGGGGCATGGTCGGCTATATACCATCTTATCGCCAAGCCCACCGTCTGTGCCGCAAATGCCAGAGCCAGTATTCCGAGAGAGATGCGTACAGGCCACTTCAGCGAGAAAGAGGGTTTTACGATATTGACGAAGGAGAGTATGAGCAGTATCAGACCCACGAAGATATAGACCAGTACGAGCCGGTCGAATATATTGAGACGATTGTACTCTATCTCCATCTCTATTCTCTTCTTGGACGGTATTACCGAATTTCCGTAGAAGTATTGATATTTGCGAATCACATCGAGTGCGCTATCGGCCTTTTCCCATTTTCCGCTTTCGAGTCCCTGCTCGACATTTTGGAAATAGTTGGCTACGATAAGCTTTATCATCTCTCCCTCTCGTGCCGAGAAATGCTTCATGGCATCTATCGGGGCATACCATCTGTTGGCTTTGTCTTTCGGTTTTGGGAAAATTCTAAGCAGTGTTCCGTTGAAGGTCATATAGGCCACATTGACCCTCTCGTCCGCCTTGATGAGCTCTTTGTCGTACATATCCCTTTGCGAACTCTTTTTTCGGGTCGCTCTCCTGATATCGTCGCTGAGCTTGTATCCACCCGTTTTAGAGTCGAAAAAGTCGTCGTACGAAGCGTACTTTTCATCTTTTGGCAGACCGAGCTTTTTGGCGAGCAGAGGGTGTGATATCTTTATCATCTTCATCTTCTGATATATCTCGGGATGTGTCAGCATACCCAGAAGAACCTGATCGGCATTCATCCCCAGAAGCGTACTTCTGCGACTGATTTTGGAGAGAATCTGATGAGCCAGAGTATCCAGAGGTTCCATCCTACCAGAGCTGTTTTGTACCACCAGCTTGCCGAAATTCAGGGCGTGAGTCCTGTCGTAGGATAGAATCGTCTTCCTCTCGGCGGCACCGATACCATCTCCCGGCACTGCCGCATGAAGATATCCCTGTGTCGAGAAGAGTGCGGCGAAGAGAAGAAGGGCGGCTGTACGCTTTTGCAGTTTGCCAAGTCTCTTCTTCAGATATCGGAAACGCCCCTTGGGAGTGATGAAACTCCATATGAATCCTATGACGAGCAGCAGATATCCGATATAGGTCGGCAGTGTACCGGGGTCGTGATTTACGGAGAGTACGGAGCCCTTTTCATCCTGGTCGAAAGACGACTGGAAAAATCTGTATCCTCTATAGTCGAGTACATGGTTCATATAGATGTGATACGGCATTGTCCCGTTTCTCTCCCTGTCCAGGACTGTGACATAGCTGGAGTATGACGATGGGCTCATCGAGCCGGGATATCTCTCCAACTCGAATCTGTCGAGTTTTATAGTAAAAGGGAGCCTTATCACTTTTGCCCCGTAACTCAGTCTCATCTTCAAATCTCCGAAATCGAGATACGATGGCTCACCCAGCACACCTTTACGCCCCATCAGTCGCACCTTTCGACTCTCCTTTGCATATTTTACATTCAGAGTAATCATCTGGGGATTCATACCGCCGGGTTTGAGCGATGTAGATTCGTAAGCAACGCGGGCCCTTTTTTTGAAATCGCGAAAGACCAAGGAGTCGTTGGCGAAGCGATAGAGTCTGCCTCTGTCCAATCTATGGCTTCCCGCAGGAAGCTTCGCACTCTCCTTGCTCTTCATATCGAAACTATCCATCTCGAAGGGGCTCTGCATATATAGCTCTCCACCCTTTTCACTCAGGTAGAGTATAGGCTTGTCGGCTGAGCGTATGCCATCGAAAGAGAGGATAAAATCGCCCAAATCGATACTCTCACCCCTGGATATGAATATATTCTCTCCCATTCCACCGTTGGAAAATTCAATCTCCACTATATCCTTTCCATCACTCACACCGTTTCGAATCACCTTTTTCGCAGCCGGCAGATATCCGTCGAGTTTAACTTCCACGCTTTTGCCGTCTATTTCGAAAGTTCTATCGAAGCGGTTTCGGTTCATCGAGGAGAGATAGAGCGGGATTTCGTAAAGAATAGAATCGTTGCCATCTTTGAGAGCGACGGAGAGAACCATTACATCGCTCACCATCGTATCACTGCTCTGCCCTTCTCTCAGATGCAAAATCCCCTCATAACCCACATATCTTGTGAGCATGGCTCCAAGCGCAATCAGTACGAAGGCGGCGTGCAGTACGAGCTGTCCCCACTTCTCTCTCTTGTACATTTTGAATTTGAAGATATTGTAGATAACTATGGCGGTGAAATAGAAGAGAAGCAGCTCGAACCAGCCGGCATTGTAAACGAGGGCTCTGGCAGTCTGGGTACCGTAGTCGTTCTCTATAAAGGTGGCCGCAGCTATGGCGACGGCAAATATCATCATAACCGCGACAGCGGCTTTCATCGAAAAAATATATCTAAACACCTAAAATCCTTCCTAGCAAGCCTGATTGATGGATGATTGTAGCGTTTATGTCATTAGTGTGATGTAAAGTCTTTTTTTCCATAGAAGGGCTCAGAAGCTTTTAAGGAAATATAAAAGAAAACTGGAAGCTACCTCCCTTGAATAGAATAGCCAACGAAGCGGATGGGATGAAATCGTCCCGAGAGTGTCAGAAGAATACACTCCACCTTCTCTTTTACTCAATATCTTATTGAGAAATCCGAAAAACTCTCCGTCGCATTCTCTATTATCTCCTTCTCAATCGTAAGCACTCTACTTCGCGCAGAGCCTCTTTCAAGCTCCTCAAGAACTCTCTTTTCGACTTCGACATCTTCTACCTGCACAACGACCTCCACTCTGCCGTCAGGAAGATTTTTGACATAACCCTTCACTCCGAGTTCATTCATTACTTGTGCCGTATGTTTTCTGTAGAACACGCCCTGCACTTTGCCATTGACTAAGAATCTATATATAGCCACTCTCCACTCCTCTAAGCCATCGTGAGGAAAAAATGCCCTTAGGAGGGAAAAGTATCTCCCCTCCTCTATTATCAGAGTCTGGGACCTGCGGAAGAGAAGTCGAATTCACTTCCTCTGTCGTTGTATCTTTCGAAATTCTCCATGAACATGGCCGCGAGTCTTCTGAGAGTCTCATCATAATCATCTTTGTTCTCCCATGTGTTTCTGGGATTGAGCACATTGTTGTCGGTCACGCCATCGAGACTTTTGGGAATCTGCAGATCGAAGACAGGCAGAGTTTCGAATTCGGCATCGTTTATCGAACCGTTGAGTATGCCGTTTATGCAGGCTCTGGTATCCTTGATACTCATTCTCTTGCCCACTCCATACGGGCCTCCCGTCCAACCGGTATTGACCAGATAGACATTGACTCCATGCTCATCTATCTTTTTACCAAGAAGGTCGGCATAGACAGTCGGATGCAGAGGCAGGAAGGCTTCGCCGAAACATGCACTGAAGGTCGCCACAGGCTCGGTGATACCTCTTTCGGTACCTGCGACTTTGGCGGTATATCCGCTCAGGAAATAGTACATGGCCTGCTCTTTGCTGAGTTTGCTGACAGGAGGAAGCACACCGAAAGCATCGGCAGTGAGGAAAATGATATTTTTCGGATGCCCGCCCATCAGGGTACACTCGTGATTCTCTATATGCTCTATAGGATAGCTTACCCTAGTATTCTCGGTCTTGCTCGAATCGCTGTAGTCCACTCTACCCTCTTCATCCGCCACGACATTTTCGAGCAGTGCTCCCGGCTTTATCGCGCCGTATATTTCGGGCTCGCTTTCGGGATTGAGGTTGATTACCTTCGCGTAGCATCCCCCCTCGAAGTTGAATACGCCCTCGTCGTCCCATCCATGCTCGTCATCCCCTATCAGTCTCCTTTTGGGGTCGGTGGAGAGGGTCGTCTTGCCCGTACCGCTAAGACCGAAGAAGAGACATACATCATCCTCCTCTCCGATGTTGGCGGAACAGTGCATCGAGAGTTTGCCTTCGAGCGGCAGCCAGTAGTTCATCATGGTAAAGATACCCTTCTTTATCTCTCCCCCATACCATGTGCCGCCGATTATCGCCGTATTCTCCTCTATGTTGAATACGACATATACCTCGGAATTGAGTCCGTGCTCCTTGAATCTCTCGTTGGTAGTTTTACAGGCATTGTAGAGGGTGAAATCCGGTTCGAAGTTTTCGAGCTCCTCATCGCTCGGCATGATAAACATATTCTCGATAAAGTGGGCCTGCCAGGCTATCTCCGTAACGAATCTGATAGCCTTTCTACTATCAGGACTCGCACCGGCGAAGGCATCGACGATATAGAGTTCTTTGCCGGAGAGTTGCTCGAGAGTCAAATCGAGCAACTCTTTATAAATTTCCGAAGTGACCGGCTGATTTATCGAACCCCAAGCTATATTGGCGTTTGAGGGCTCCTGATCCACAAAATATTTGTCTTTGGGACTGCGACCGGTAAATATACCGGTATCCACCATAGCCGTACCGTTGTCGCTAAATCTGCATTCACCTTTTTTCTTTTCGTCTTGGAAGAGAGTCTCGTAATCGGGATTGTAGATGACATTGCCTATATTTTTGATTCCAAGTTTATCCAGACCCCTGGCTTGTTTACTCATTTTTTCCTCACTTTATTTGAAAATCGAAAGCAGCACACCGGCTGCCACAGCCGAGCCGATCACTCCAGCGACATTGGGACCCATCGCATGCATGAGCAAAACATTCCCAGGACGCGCCTCCGCCCCGACTCTGTTTACCACTCTTGCAGCCATAGGTACCGCCGAAACTCCCGCCGCACCGATGAGCGGATTTATCGGCTCGTCGCTGAAGCGATTCATAATTTTCGCCATTATTATACCAGAAGCGGTACCGGCTGCAAAAGCAAACAGTCCGATAACGAGAATTCCAAGTGTATCGAGCACCAGAAATTTATCGGCCTGAAGCTTCGAGCCCACACCAAGCCCTAGGAATATGGTGACGATATTGATGAGAGAGTTCTGCATCTGTGTCGAGAGTCTCTCGACCACACCAGACTCCTTGGCGAAATTACCGAATGCGAAGGCCCCTATCAGGGGAGCCGATTTGGGAAGTATCAGCGCCGACATCATCACTATGATGATGGGGAAAATCAGCTTCTCCCGCCTGGAAACGCTGCGGGGTCTGGGCATGACTATACGCCTTTCACTCTCGGTAGTGAGAAACTTCATTATCGGTGGCTGTATCACCGGTACGAGGGCCATATAGGAGTATGCCGCCACCGCTATAGCCCCAAGCAGTTCGGGAGAGAGGGCCGAGGCTATGAATATCGATGTCGGTCCATCCGCTCCTCCTATTATGCTGATAGAGGCACACTGTTTCATCGTGAAATCGGCCAGAGGGGTATATTGCGAGAGTGCGGCCGCCCCAAGCAGTGAGCCGAATATGCCAAACTGCGCAGCCCCTCCGAGCATGGCTGTCTTGGGATTGGAGAGAAGAGGTCCGAAATCGGTCATCGCCCCCACTCCCATGAAGATGAGCAGAGGGAAAAACTCGTTCGCGATTCCCATATTGTAGATAATTCCCAGAAAACCGTCCGGCGCCGTCATATTGGCCACCGGAATATTGGCAAGCAACCCTCCGAAAGCTATAGGAAGGAGCAAGAGAGGCTCGAACTCTTTGACTATCGCCAGATAGAAGAGAATAAAAACCACTACGAACATGATTATTCGCCCTATACTCTGGGAGAATCGGCTCATCTGCTCTCCATCACCATTCTTCAAACCCTCTTTGGGCTCGAGCATGGCATATATACCGGTGGTTTCGAAAAAATCCGACAACATGACGCTCAGCGTTTTGGGCTTGTACTCCACAGTGTGTATAAGCTCTTTGTCGCTCACCCTTGCGGAAATCTCTTCACCCCCTCCCGCATATAGATTCGACAAGGCCGAAAAGGTCAAAAAAAATATGAGCAGCAATCTCTTCATAATCTACTCCAGAGTCGCCAGCAGCTGTCCATCTTTTACCTTATCTCCGACAGATACCTCGAGGGTGGCGATATTTCCCTGCATAGGAGCGCTCACCTCTATCTCCATCTTCATCGCCTCCAGAACCATTATCGCCTCTCCCTCCTCCACATGTTCACCTATGTTTTTGAGAATCTTCCAGACACTTCCGGGTGTCTGTGCCTTGATCTCTATGCTCCCTTTCCCACCAGAGGGGGAGGTACTCTTCGTCATATCGGGGCTCTTTGCGCTACTCTCCTGTGCCTTTTTGCCTCTGGAAATCTCCTTCACCTCTATCTGTGCATCTCCCGGGGCTACCTGCACACTATACTTTTTCCCATCGACCACTACGGTATATGTTCCTGCCACTCTCTTCTCCTCCTTTACTTCAGTTTCTGCACTCTTTTTTCTCAGCATCAGGGGTGATTCACCCTTGAGAAAGGCTATACCCTTTCTGTCGCACGATGCCGCTATGAAGATATTCTCTTCCGTACTTTCGATTCCCTCCTTTTCGAGTATCGCCTTCCAGTAGGCAACGCTCTTCTTCTCCTCCCTGTCCGCTATATCGACCGGATTCTCTTTCGTCGGCTTTAGAGCGAGTTTGGAAGATGCGAGTCGTACGATTTCCGGATCGGGCTCTACGGGTGTGCGCCCGAAATACCCCAGCACCATTCTTCCGTAACCAGGAGAAATCTGCTTCCACGGACCGAAAACGACATTCGCATAGGCCTGTTGCCAGTAGAACTGGCTCACGGGAGTTACAGATGTGCCGTATCCTCCCTTCTCGACCACTTCCGTCATGGCGTTTATCACCTCGTCGAATTTATGCAGCGTACCTTCGTCTCTCATCATCTGCGTATTGGCTGTAAGAGCACCGCCGGGCATGGGAGCGAAAGGTATCACCGGGTTGACCTGCGTAGCCTCCGGAGGGAGAAAATAGTCCGAGAGGCACTCTTTGAATCTGTCGGAATATTTCCTGATTTTGTCGAGCTCGAGACCTCCCAGATCGTACTCCGTACCCTTTACCGCATGCATCATAGTCAGAATATCGGGCTGGGAGGTACCTCCACTCACGGGGGAAACGGCCAAATCTATTCCGTTGGCGCCCCCTTCGAGTGCCGCGAGATAACACGCTACGCTCACTCCGGCAGTCTCATGCGTATGCAATCTTATATGGGCGTTGACCCCCAAAAGTCTGCGCGCCATTCTCAGAGTTTCGAAAACTTTGTTCGGATTGGAGGTACCGCTGGCATCTTTGAAGGCCAGACTGTCGAACTCTATACCGCTCTCGAGTATCTCTCTGAGTACCTTTTCGTAGAACTCCGTATCGTGAGCCCCCCTGCAACCGGGCGGGAGGTCCATCATCGTGATGACGACCTCATGGTTCATACCGTATTTCTTCACACACGAACCGCTGTATGAGAGATTGCGTACATCGTTGAGTGCGTCGAAATTTCTCACCGTCGTGGTACCGTGTCTGGCGAAGAGTTTCGCGAAGAGATCTATCATCTCTCTACTTCCGGTATCGAGCATGACGGTATTTATACCTCTGGAGAGTATCTGAAGATTTATATTGGGTCCCACAATCTCACGGAAACGATCCATCATCTCGAAGGCATCTTCACGAAGATAGAAATAGAGACTCTGGAAACGGGCCCCTCCTCCGAATTCGAAATGTGTGATTCCTGCATCTACCGCAGCCTCCACGGCAGGAAAAAAATCTTCCATTTTGACTCGTCCGCCGAATACGGACTGAAATCCGTCCCTGAAGCTGGTATCCATTACATCTATATATTTCTTTCCCATTATCTATGACAACCTTTCCACTTTTTTCAACTCTTTCTATACTCGATTACCGCCGCTATTATCGCCGCGACTCGTCTTCTCTCCTCTTCCTCGTCCTCACTCTCTTCGGCTGCAAAAGAGGATTTTTTATCGGAAAAATATCTCTCTATCACCTTCGCCTCGACCTTCATGGCCAGTACGAGCAGATAGAGGAAGGCGAAGACCGCAAGCATACCGAGTATCATGAATTTGAAAGCCTCCACCACCAGATTCACTTCCATACATCCCTCCCTCTCGCTTTTGGACAAGAGGCCATCCTCTTGCTATTTGAAAACATCTTCAGCGCCTCCTCTTCCTCTTTTTAGAGCTTCTATTCCTGCTCTGCTCTCTCTCGTATTCGTCGAGCATCGTTTTTAGCTCCTCTTCATCGTAACCTATACGAGCCATACCCGAAAACTCCTCCTGTCCTATGATGTAGGAGATGGCCTTTTTTATGAATATCGCCTGATCCATCTCACTAAGTTCCGCAAGTACCCTCTCTACATCTGGATGTATTTCGGTTATCTCGAGCTTTTCGGCTATCCGTTTGATACTGCCCGGGTCTATGGTGCCCTCCACCCTCAGAGTGGCCAGTTGCATATCGGCTCCAACCTCCTTGCGGATACGCTGAAGCTCCCTGAACTCTTCCGTCGTCACGAGCGTGATGGCCCTTCCGCTCTTTCCCGCTCTCCCGGTACGCCCTATTCTGTGCACATAGCTTTGAGGATCGAAGGGTATGTGGTAGTTGAAAACATGGGTGACATTTTTGATATCGAGCCCGCGTGCGGCCACATCCGTAGCTATCAATATTCTAATCTCCCCTCTACGGTAGGACTTGACTATGGAATCTCTCTCCATCTGGTCGATATCACCATGCAGTCCAGCGGCATTGAAACCGAGAGCCTCGAGGTGTTCGCTGAGTCTATCCACCTCTCTCTTCATCCTGCAAAATATCAGAGCCTTGTCGTACTCTTCGCTCTCGAGGAGTCTCACTATCGCCTCGTCTCTCTGGTTTTCGTTGATTACATAGTAGAGCTGGTCTATATCGATATTCTTGGTCGTCTCCTCACCCACAACGGATATGAATTCTGGTTTGTAGAGCAGTGTATCGGCCAAATCCTTTATCGGTTCGGGTATGGTCGCCGAAAAGAGCAGAGTCTGACGGTTTTGGGGTATATATTCGAAAATCTCTCTCACATCGTCGAGAAATCCCATATCGAGCATCTCGTCGGCTTCGTCGAGTACCACCATTTCTGGATTGAATACATCTATCTTCCCTTTCTGATAGAGGTCTTTAAGTCTGCCGGGTGTGGCCACGACAATCTGTACTCCCTTGTGTATCAGGGCAATCTGGCGACCATAGCCCACTCCCCCATACACCGAGAGAGTTCTGATACCCGCGAAACGCCCCAGATGGTAGAGTTCGTCACTCACCTGCGTCGCGAGTTCTCTCGTGGGAGTTATCACCAAAGCCCTCTCTATCTCTCCTTTTGCTATTTTGTCGAGTATGGGCAGACCGAAAGCAGCAGTCTTTCCCGTACCGGTATGCGCCTGTCCTATCAGGTCGTATCCATCCTGAATAATCGGTATTGCCTCCTGCTGTATCGGGCTTGGCTCTTTGAAACCCGCTATTCGTATCCCTTTTTCTATATCTCGATGAAAATCGAAACTATTGAATGTCATCTATATACCTTTCTTGATTTACAAACAAAAAACTCCTTTCATTTTATCCAAAATATCAGAAAACGGGGCTTTCGATATCGGATATCAGGATAGTTCAACCCCAAGCCACACAAAAGAATATGCTATGGTACTTCCCAATCTTTAGTCAAAGAAGAAGAGAGCTGCGTACGCTGTTCGAGGCGTTTCATGCCCTTCTCGACTATCGAATGGTGAAGATCAGCAAAAACCATCTGGGAGAGATTCCATCGCTTTCATCGATGGCAATTCTATCAGAAAGTGACACTGCACGCAGGGCTTCATCGGCGACTTCAGTCGCAGATTAGGCGTTGGAGTCTATAGAGGTTGACTATCGTCAAGGTCTGTTTTGGTAGTTTATACTCTCGTTTTCACCGAGGATGGTGGGAACGAGACATCCGTACTTCAATTTGAAGAGATATGTTCGGAACTTCCCTGCAGAGGAACAGCAGAGTGCTGAACGCTTGATTTTGCATAGAAGGGGAGACGCCCTCTTCTGGGGCAGTTCTACATGGTTTTCTCCTCATAGGCTACTTTATGTTATACTAATTGATTTATGAGGTGATATCCTGACAAAAAGTATGGATATTTTCTCTGAATCCGATAGTGTGACAAACAGATAGGTGGATTTTCGCAGGATATGGCGAAAAAGGCTTGGAAATATGTCATTTTGACATATTTTTGCAATGAGCAGTACATTTTGTACATACTATTGGAAGATATCGGGGCATAGTTGTGAAAGTGTTCATACAATAAATAGTTGTATAAAAATATTTTGGTACAATATTTGCTATCATAATATTTAAAATAAATAATTTTAGAAAGACAGTCAAATGAAAATTATTAAAGAAGTAGAAATTAAGGGCTTTAAGTCTATTAAAGAACAAACTTTGGACTTGGCTCAATTAAATGTTTTTATAGGAACAAATGGTGCAGGAAAAAGTAATTTTTTAGAAGCTTTGGCAATGTTATCGGCTTCAGCAGAAGGTGGCGTTGATTATAAAAAACTTTCTTCTAAAGGTGCAAGACTTTCATCTCCAGAAATATTTAGAAGTTCCTTTAGAAATATTCCTCGAAAAAAACATTTTGAATTGGCTATTAAAATTGATAATTATACCTATAATCTTAAATTACACACAAATGAAAAAACTTTTTCTTATTTCTCTGAAAGAGTATCAAAAGAAAATAGAAAAATTGCTGGCAGATCGGATGCAGGATCAAGTTTATTTGATCAATCTATTCAAAAATTATCAAAAAATAAAAGTATATTAAGTGTTTTACAAAATTATGAAGGCGAGCATAATAATTTAATTAATAAAATAGCAAACTTTTCAATTTTTTCACCCTCTACTCCAATCCTAAGAGGTGTAGCAACCGACAATAGTTTTCAAGAACCTCTCGGAATATATGGAGGTGGTTTAGCAAAAGCTCTTGCTAACCTTTTAGATGATAAAAACAAAAAAAGAGTTGAACTACAAAGATTTTTTCATTTGTTAGATTGGTTTCAATCTATAGGTATAACAAATCAGATAAATATTGATATTGCTCCTGAACAAAGTATCT